>Ga0255367_1140_pt1 | contig 17864 bp, 26 predicted proteins | sample ANMaggSeSYBR01D8_FD_182098 | JGI IMG/M metagenome (GOLD analysis project Ga0255367, IMG submission 182098) | Sediment cell enrichment communities from methane seep in Santa Monica Basin, California, United Staets - ANME aggregate JGI... | ecosystem: Environmental > Aquatic > Marine > Cold seeps >... | reverse complement strand
CCGCAAAACCAACTAAGTATCCATAGCTTTCTGCTATTTTCTCCATCTCTGGGTTATCAAATATTAATTTAATGACAAATGTTGCTACAAATCTAAGAGCATCTATTGCCATAAGCACAAATGCCACAACAAATGCTATTAGAAGTGTTTCTTTGGTTTTTTTCTTTTCAAAAAATTTTTTCTTTTTTCTAGGCATCAAACTCATATAAGATATAATCAATTAATTTATAATCTTGTTTATACCTGATATATCAGATAGCTAGGAGTTTCGTGCATATTAGACAGTTTAATGGTTTACATAGTGGTTTTGGTAAAGAAAAATTCTTTTTTGGAAGTATCCTCCGGACCTGACGGAATTCGAACCCCCCGATAACATCATCAATACTGCAAGACATCTTGCATGTAGTTTCATACAAAACTTTAGTATTTGTTAGTCTATCCTCCCCAAAATTTTGGGGAGGATTCCAAATTTGGCAATAAAACCTAAAATCCTTTCTAGTAAGATAATAGGTTGAGAAAAATATAAGTTTGAAAAAAATAAAGAAGAGGATTAAATGCTAATATCACTATCTATTCAAAGATTCCAAAGCTTTCGGGATTCAAAATTCCCTGTATCCACTCGATAAATTGCAGTATCGCTTCATAAAGAGTCGTTATCAAATTGATAAGAGTAATGATAAGTTCCGCTAGTTGAATTACGGAACTAATAAAATTGATTATATTCATGATAAATTCAATCAGAGAAGTTATCAAATTGATTAGCCACGAGATTATCCCTCCAGGTTCAACATTTACTAGCTTATCTACTATTTTATCTGAAAAAACCCCTATTTTTCCATTAATCAGTGTTTTCTTTTGTTCCACTTCATTTACAATTTCCATCATCGGTGTACTATGTACCTGCGGTACAGCTGTAACTGTGGATACCATAAGCAATACGACAGCAATAGCCCCCAATAAAATCAAACTTTTCTTCATTTCCTTATCTCCCTTTGTATTTTTAATCAGAAGATAGAATTTAAATGTTTTCCATAATATTTATAATGTCCCTTATACAAAATGCTTACTAACCCTGTTTGTATCCTAGAAACATAGGGTGAAAGAGTAAATTGACTAAAATAAAGTATTTTAGTCGAGAATACTAAATCACATGGGATTTAGTATGAAAAGCACCTTACAAGTCATTATCCCTCCTTATTCCCTCCTGGGAAAATAGATTATTTAATATCGAAAAGGAAAAAAGAGGGATTGTTAATGAAATTTTTCCTACCCGATAATCCCCCAATCATCACAAATACCGAAACAGAAGGGCAATGATGGTAAAAACAATCCTTTTGTATTATAAAGTCGGATAAATTCTCCTGGATTTCTTATCTGTATCTCATTTTCCCATATATAAAATGGTTTACTTAAAACTTCAAGATCAACATAATCTTCGCCTGGTTCCAACTGTACAATTTTAACATCAACATCGAATCCAAATGCCAAAATTATTCCAAAAGGGATATATTGTTTGTTTTTTGGCATAGTAATTGCTAATGGGTTTGACCATTCGCCCTCTATATTAATTGAGTTCTTTGATTTTCCCTTATTAGCCCATGTTCTAAAACAAAAATCTTCATCTGCAGGTCCACTTGACTCACCACTAACATATGGGTCGCCATTTCCTGCGCACCATCCATATTCACCTCCAGGTGGATAAGTTAATGTGATGTAGTATTTTTGACCTGGTGTCAAAGTATAATCAGGAACATTAAAAGTCACCCATCCTGAAGTTCCAGATGGAATATCGCTAACAGGTAGTTCCTTAAATGTTAATACAGTACCTAAAGGTTGTTCAATTGATAACTTAAGATTTGGTGAACCACCATACCAGTGTGTAACCTTTACTTCAACTTCTCTAAGTATTTTCATTGTTGGTATGAATTCCTGCCATGCCAAATTAGGAATGAACTTTTCTCCGTCGCATTTTTCTTGACGTTGATCTAAAATTGGTACTGCTGATACTATGGGTAATGTAGCAATTGTTATTAACAGCATCATTACAAAAATTCCAATTATTTTCTTATTCATTTTCTATTTCCTCCTTATTCTGCTCCCCCCATCAAAAACAGAAATTATAGAATTCGTTAACAGGTATAATAATATAAACATATCGATATGTTTAAATGAAACAAATGTTGCAATTCGACCTCCATCAAAAAGCCTAGGATTTCATGTGAACAACATATGTTTAAACCATTATCGGGTTAAAGTTACTCCTGGGAAATAGGTTATTCATGGTTATCTTTGTGTTTCATTTAGAAAACATTGATATTCTTACTTCCACAATAGGGACACCGGCCTTTTAATGTATCAGAATCAGAAGTAGGAGCTCCAAAACGAAAGCTGCAATCATTACAGATCCATATATCTCCAGGAATGTTATTTCACCTTATCATTAATATATCATTTCAAAAACATCGGTTTCTTCATAAGAATTCTTTTAGCTTTTCTATTTCTGGATTAAGTATTCCTTGTATCCTTATTGGAAACAAAGTCTCCATGATATGTAATTCTCTGATATATCCCCAATAAGTTTTGTTTACAATCTCACTGAATTTTTTTGCATGCATCATATCCTTAGCTTTGAAACATATAATCCAGTCAAAAGTACCATGAGTAAACATACTGCTTTCAATTTTAATGTCTATTTCTGAGGCTGATTTTTCCAATTGTCGTGTAGTTATTTTATCGACCAGTTTTTCATCTATTGGTAAGGTTGTTCTTTTGATTAGAATCATATATCTTTTTAGTTCTTGTTTTTCCTCGTTGACTACAGCAGTGTATCCCCAAATCGTTTTATCTTCTTCGAGTTTCTTGATAATTCTCCATGTTTTCTGCCTTGAGAAACCGCTATTCTTTGATATAACATCGATGTTTTCTTTTGCATTTTTTTGTAGCTCATCGATAACCTTCAATTCATCTTCATAGATTTGTTTCTTACTGCTTTTAGCCATATTATTTCACCTTTTCCTTACTCCTTATAAGCCTCGATACATCTCTTGATTACATTTGATAAGGGCCTGTCTTCTTTATCTGCTATTTTCTTTGCTTTCTCCAACACTTCTTCTGGTAGTGTTATGTTGATCCGTTTATGTACCATTTCACTTTCATTATTCATAACACACTATTTATCATAACTGTATATTTATACTTATCTATACACACTTATATACTACTATTGTATTTGTCTTTGTAAAAGTGAGGCGATATGAATATGGAAACAGAAACAGTAAAAGAGGAAAAAAAGGCAGGAGATATTAGAGAGGTACAAACACAAGAGTTTTCAGAAGGCGATGTAGACTTCTGGATCGAAAACTTTGATGATGATATAGGTGCTATTATCGAAGGTACCCTGTATGAGATTAGGAAAGATACTGGCGCAATCGGGAACTTATGCTACATTAAGAAGGCAAATGGGCACCTGGAAATAGGCCCTGTGAAAAAACTGGAGATTATTTACTAGGGGGTGTTGAAACATGGAAAAAGAAACAATTGTAAAGGTAGGAGAAAAAGGAAAGGTACAGTTACCACAGGGGTTACTGGAAGATATAGGGGTTAAACCTGGTGACGCTGTAGAACTGAGTATTGAATCAAGAGAGGAAGAAGATGGAAGTGATGAATACGAATATATTACAATGAAGAAACAGTCAATCGCTACCGTTGAAATACCAACAGAAAAGTACATTGAGTTACAGGAGCAGATAGACAAAAAAGAGATTCCCTTTCAGACTGTAGAGGAAGCCACAGAAAAAGCCATTGAAGAGATGTTAAACGAAAACTAAGTGAGGAGCTGAAAACATGGATAACATTGATTATTGGCATGGTTTTCAGGATGCATTAAACCTTGCAGAACACGAGCTTAGAACAACAAAAGGAGACCCTTTGGGTATCCTTCATGTGATTACAAAACGGGTTACAAAAGAGAGATCATGCAGAATTGAACAACAATTGTGTTTATAGGAGACATGGAAAATATGAATGAAAAAGAATTAGATATTGAATTAGCAAAGATCCATGAAAAGGGGGATAAAATTTTCATACCATCCAGTTTAGCGAAAGAAATACTTGATCGTGAGATCAAAAAAGGAATCGAAAAACTCAGCAAATAAACCCCTCTATCTCTTTTTTCTTTTTATTTTTACACGAAAAAACACCGAATTTCCTTACCTTTTTATCCTCCACAAACCCCAAGGATCAGTTTTCTAACTAGTGGAAATCGTCATTTTTTACCTATTTTCAACGTGGAATAAAAAGCACATGAGAATTTTTTTATCAAGAACTATAAATTTAAATATTATGAGAGATAATATATAATATTTGTATATTAAAATAAAAAATGTGATATATCTGTTGAAATCAGATTAAACAAGGCGATATAAATGAAAGATAACAATGGAGACATTTCAATTAAAGAAGCAATGGATGAACTTCTAGAAACAAGCATTTTTAAAAATATAACTAAAAGAAATGACGAAAGATTCTCCAAAAAACTTGCTGTATGGTTAGTCCGATATATTTTGGTCATTTCCTCCATGAAAGAATCTTTAAGGATAGACCTGGAATCAGTTTTACTCAATATACACGGAGAGAAATTCAGGAAAATCATAGAGATTACAGAGAAATCATTTCATAATGCCGAAGAAGATAACAGTAAGTATGACTCCTATATCCAGTAGCCAAAACTCTTTAATTCGAAGTTGGAAAAACAAAAAGCGAGGAGTTAAAAACTCCTCAGATTTCGAATGTATTTTTTCTATCTAGAAAGTGAAGTGTTGCTTCCAATGTTCTCTTAACTCGTCTAAAGTTTTGTTTAAGGTCACAGTGTCTTTTACATCAGTTATATACTCTGTGGGCATTGGCATCATTGTATTAAATGACATTTTCCAAATATCACATAAGTACGGATCTACGAAACATCCGTAATTCTTGAATGTTCCATCATTTTCTACCCAAGCGTAGAATGTCCCAACTCTGGAATGATTCCTGTCATAAACAGGCTTCTCAATTAGGTCGTCCATTGGCCAAGTTTTAGGACCAAAGTGAACTGTTTTATTCCAGAAACGACCCAATTCCTCTGTTGTTTTGCTTAGGGTTATACGTTCACCTACATCTTGTATATAGTCACTATATATCGGTATGAGTTTAGTTGTCCCTCTGAACCAAGTATCTCTGATATTGTCGTTGGTTTTTATACCAAAGAAATATCCAGGGTATTCTTGATTCCAGCTGTTCCACCATTTATCTATTGTGCCTATAGTGTTTCCTTTTGCATCACATATTTCTTTTCCAATTAATTCATGTGGGTTATTAACTTTCATCTCACATCTCTCCTCACATTTTTTATATGAAAATCTAATAGATTGATTTAAAGGTTTCTCAAAGATATTGTAACAATTGTTACAGTTTATATATATTTGAAAAGTTTTTTTTGGCATTATTGCAATAAACTTAGTCGACTTTATCCGACTTTTATATCTAGTATTGGTCGGCACTTAGTTTAGATGGAATATAAAATATCTATTATTGAAATATACTCTCTCTCGTAGTTTTCTGAAAACAAAAAGTCGCTTATTTCGCTTATTTCTTCTGTTATTACCCGCTCGTTAATGGGATGCCTTTTTTTCTGGCAAATTATTACATTCAATATTGATACTACTCTCTTCTCTCTGTTGTTTCTTATTTTTAAAATTGCACAAATCGCACAATTATATCTTATGATGGTGCCAAATTAAAAAATTCCATTTTAATCGTTGTAGTATTTAATTACCTCTCATCTCTCTGTAGTTTCTTGTTTCAAAAACTGCCACAAACCTATTAATTTGTTAAGAATAACAGGGTAGAAATAATCTTAGATAATTCCCCGTGAATAGTAATCGTGATGCTTTCTGATCTTGTCCATTCCAGCTCCTGTTATTTTTAGATAATGCTTTCGGCCATGCCGGATATGTTCAACCCAGCCTCTGCCTACGAGACGTTTAATTAAAGTGCAAAAAATAACAGAGGCTGAAGCATTAGGCTGTACTAGACCAGATGGTAACTGGTTAGTTCTGTTTCGGCTAACTGGATGAGACATTAGAACACTATGATATGGGATTCGTGGATACCTTCGCAAATCATAATAGCTATATCGTTCAATCTCCTCAATATATGGTGCTTTGAAAAAGCCCACTAAAATGTACAATAGCTGTGATTCATAGTTCAGTAAATGAGCTTCCTTCCGTGCTTGCTTGTCCATCTCTCGGATACGTATTGACAGTTCACTATATCTTTTAAGCTCTTCAGTTGTCATTAATGGTGCGAATTGTCCACTGCTATCTCTACAAACATAATTCAGATCTTCACTTGTCATGTATAATGTTTATGTTATTAACAAATATATAAAATTAATTAATGCAAATATCCTACTCTCACCTTGTTTTCGTGATTTATTTCCTTCTTCCGAAACAGTATCTCATAAGATACAAATGATTACTTATGCTAGGAAATACCATTGTTTTTTGTTCGTTCTTCATTTAATATTCCATGAGAGTCTAATCTAAAAAACAAGATAGAATTTTCAATGTCTATATTCCCATCCCTAGTTAGACTATCACTTCAAATTTGTTATATTCCGTTGTGTTTCCTAGATAGATATTTTTTAAAAAAGTTTAAAATTACTTAAACATCAAGGAAGGTCTAATCTAAAAACAAATTAGATTTTTTTGTTTTCTATACTCCCTACCCTAATTAGAGCTTTGTTACAAGATTCATAAGAACAACAAGTTTACTCCCTTTTTAAAAAATTTCAAAAAGCAAGATTACACAATAATCAGATCCCTATCTATTACTCTGGTAACTTTGATCTAAAAAATTTTGATTTGTATATTCCCATCCCTAATTGGCATGTTCGTTTTCGTTCTTCTTTTCAGTAGGGCTTTAAGATATAAAGTTTGAAAAAAGACGAATAAATACTCTCTATGTAGCTGTTTTTTAGTTAGTTACCTTTTTAATTATTATTCAGTAAAATTGGCATGATGTCGTGCCACTTGGGATCGATAAAAAAAGAATGATAAAAAAGTTTGAAAATCTAACTATCTCTCTCTTGGGCTAACAAAAAGTATTTTCGTTCTATTTATACTCTCTCTTTCCAATAAAGGTATAAATGAATATACTCTCTCCCTAAGGTGTGGACGAATTTCTAGGAGTAAAAACAACAAAAATCATGAAAAAAATAGTACGTTTAACACCAAAAATCAATGAAAACATGAGATAGTAAGATAATAAAAATAGTAACACAAATTATTGGAAAACATATTACAAACTATCAATAACATGAAAACAAAGAAGGATAGCCATAAACAAGTTCAACGAGTTCGATCTTCGAGTTTTTTGTTATGGTGTTCCATTGCCAGTTTAAACAATTCATTACCTAAAATCAATTGGGCTAATTGATCCATATCACGAGACATATCACAGTTATAAGAATTATAACGATACGTGCCTTTGAAATCTGATTCTCGGAGTATTCCTTTTCCAACCAAACCATACAAATGTTTTCGGACCGTTGTCTTATCCATTCTTTCTTTAAATATTTCAATGATTGTTTTCTGACGGACATCAGTATCTGGGCGACTCATAAAGAAAGAAATAATAGATACATCCTTCTTGAGACTCTGATATGTACCCCATTTGTTGAAAATAGTCTTAATATCTTCTTGATTCTGCAGCTCCTTTGATAACTTGTCACGTTCCCCTTTCAAGGATTCAATATTGCTCTGTATATCCTTTGATAATTCGTCACGTTCACCCTGCAGGGATTCAATATTGCTCTGCTTCTTCTGGATAGTATTATTCAATGTGTTGTTTTTATCCTGCAATGATCGTGTCTTTAGTTCAAAACCTTTAATCTTATCCTGTAAACTAGAAGTTTCTTTATCCTTTTCCTGAATCTGTTTTTTGAGATCGTAATTCTTAGTGTTCAAACCGTTGCTATCAGTAATGTTTTTTTCTAAATCTTGGATTTTAGCTTCGAGTTTCGGGATAGAATTACATTTTGATTCCAGATTATTATAAGTTTCGACAAGTTCAGCATCCTTAACGACAATCTCACCGTAATCATTCAAAGTGATAAAATGCCTCATGGCCTGGAAAGTACCATCCGTGTCAAACGTCAATTTTCTAATTTTGATTGTTGGCATAGTTATCCCTCACTGATAAAAGCAGAAGACATATCATAATGGCCAATCAGAAACGTGGTATCATGCCGGTAACAGCAATTAACCGTAACATTGTAACCTATCATTGGCCTCATGTAAGTTTCGTCAAACACGTTAAAAAGATAAGTCTGGTTGCCAATCTTGACATTCCAATAAGAGTTATTCCTTTCAAATCCCCTTAACAACCCTTCTAGTGTAACCCGATCTTGTGGATCACATTTAACATCTGCATTAGCCACAGATAGGTAGATAAGAATAATAATTGCTATGATAACCAACAAAATTACTAGTGTCTTACCTAATGCAATTGCCGAATCGTTTTTAATGAACTGTTTTTTTAACATTTCTGACTCCCCCAATTATGTTAATTGCATGTCTACCCTTTGGGCTATCTATGAGATTGAATTCAACAGGATCTCCCTTTTTAAACAGGGTCTCTCCAAATACTTCAGATGCATGGAAAAAAACATCTTCATTCGTTGGATTGCCAAAAGGTATAATGAATCCATAGCCTTTTTCTGGGTTGAACAACTTGATTTTACCTTTCATTTTATATCTCCATTTAACCAACAGTTTCGACAGCAATAATTTAATTCTCCAAATGTTTTGTATGGTTCGCCTTCTATCGGATCATTGCATATACAACATATTGGGGGCAAATCCCCGTTTAAAGCGTTTAAAATCGAGTTGACTTTCCATTTAGTGTCTTTATACTTATCTTCGTTTTCTTTGCGGTTAACCGTTAAATCCGATTGGTTAACCTCGTTATTTTGGATATGCTTACGTCTTCCAAGGTATTCATTCACTGATTGCTTGACTATATCAGAAATAGGACCAAGACTAGCAATTTTTTCATACAGCTTATCAGATACCTTAGCACCGATGACTTTGCTCATTTAATCACCCATTTCTCCATCCAGTCATCAGATTGTGCCCTGTAATCCTGTTCTAATGCCTTCCATAGATATTCAACTGGTTCTTTGTGGATCTTCATTTATTCATCAACTCCTTAGCAGTGACAAAAAAAGAACTTCCTCGCATTCTCCGTATCTTTTCCCAGTCAACCAAAGATTTGTTACGATCTGGGTTTTCTTGCAGATAATGCCATTCGCACAAATTCTTTTTATTATAATATCGTGTTGCTTGCCGACTGCAATAATCACATTTCATTTTTTATCAAACTCCAAAAGTTGCAAAAAAGTGGTTTAGCCCTGCACAGGCAATTAACAGAAGGAAAACATACATGTTGTGCAGGGCTTGCAGGGCTGTAGGTATAACCTCTTTTCATCGTGTGTACGCGGGAGTCAATAGTTAAAGTATAGAGAAACCCTGCAAGTCCTGCACAGTTCAAAAAAATCCCTCCTGTTGAATGGGCTGTGCAGGGCTCCCCTCCAAATCTTTGTTTTTTTCATTTTTCCAGCAAATATACGAATATACCTGTTCTTGCTTCCCATTTATCCTTTTTCGCCCAGGTCTAATATTAGGAACGTGCTTGCATAAATCCATCGCGAACATGTTCTTAACTGTTGTAGGTAAATCCTTTTCTTTGCACCATTCAATATATTTACCATAAACATCGTCTTTCAGTAGATAACCGGTTGTATGTGTTGAAATAAACTCTTGAGTAAAACTGTAAATTGGATCACTGAGCGTCTTATACTGCTCTCGTGTTTGTTCAACTGTTTTGCTGTAACTAAAGCCATTGTTTTTGAGTAGTCTTTGCAGTCCTCGCATTGCCAAATTAAAAAGTCCACTGAGTTCTTCAGGTGTTGTTAGTTTATCTAAAATATATGGATCGCATTTTTTACCTTCAAAGGTGTTTGGGAAATTTATTAGTAACCATCTTCTATAAAATGCATAGCTATCATCATCGGTTTTTGGGAGTGTGTTTGCTGAATATAACAGTTTAGCGTAGTTTTTGAAGTTGAAGCTATCTTGGAATTTTTTTTGCGCATCTATGGTGTCTCCACCAGTAAGGGTTTTAAATTTTCCAGTTTGATGTAATGCAGCGTCACTTATGTCTGCTGCTGCATTCAATAATTTTCCATAGAGTTTGCTTGATGCAAATCTATCGTAGGCCAATTCTTGTAATTCCTTATTTGAAACATTTTTTTCCCCTAGAAATATCTTAATCAAATCAATACATACGGATTTACCATTTTTTCCAGATCCTAAAAACATACATGCTTTATGGAATGGATAGTCTCTTAGGAGACAATACCCAATAAATTCTTGTATAACGTTAATATCTTTCTCTTCGACTACTTCTGATATAAATTTTTTTATTTTAGGACAATCGGCATCAGGGTTGTATTCAACTGGGATCTCATTGATGAAATAGTATTTTGGGCTGTGTGGTATTATTTTCCCTGTGTTTATGTTATATATCCCATTTTTCAGGTTTATTAGGTGCTTAGGGGTGTTAAAGATCTCTCTAGGTTTGTAGTTTTTATCTTTTATGTGGTCCTCAACTTCGTTTTTTCCATGTTTGCTTGAGAGATTGCCCATGTAGTCTTCAGATAGTTTTCTAATAAGGTTTTCTCCTTTTGCGTGATATTTTCCATTGTTGTAATAATATATCTCTCTAGTGTCGCTAGTGGTTATAAAATTAAAGTCGTATTCGTTGAGTATTAATTCTCCTAAGTTGGGGTATGTTACCCCTGATTTAACAAAATATTTTGCTCCTTCTTCATTTTTCTTCTCCTGATATTTGAATATTTTATATTTTTTTGCTAGTTCTCGTTTTAATTTTTTATGTCCATAGTAGCAGTCGTCTATGTTTTCATAAGGACATGTCTCTGCTTGGTCAATCCAGAACTCACAACCGTATCTCTTCGCATCTTCTTTGTACGCACCGTTTACTGCCTGTTCGATAATATGGTTTTCATGTGGTGGGGTGCATTTCTCCATATTGAATTGTTTTATTCTTTTCATCGCCATTTCTTTTGGGATGCCGTTCATAGCGAAACTGGATGCAATACCATATGTGGTATAGTATCTCATAGAGGGTTTGGTGGTTTTGTTCAATGCTATTTCAACACATCTAGGGTAACCCCTGGATTTTTCTTTATCATCAACTGTCGGTGTTTGTTTTTTTACGTCAGGTGATTTTATATTCCATGCCTTCCCAACTTGCTCTTTTATGTGGCCGAATATGCTTTTTACATCTTTCTCCTGTAGCGGTGGCAAATCTTCTTTTTTATCAATCCCTAAAAAATGATAGCGATTACCGTTTGGGTGTATGCCTGGTGGTGCTACTATATAGCCTCTATTGGCCCTGTACTCTATCTTGTATTTAAGCGGTTTTTTTATGCCACCTGGGTTGCTGTGGTGCTTGCAATAGATATGGTAGCCTTTGCCCGTTTTTACTATCCATGACCCTGTTTCTGCTATCTTATCGAGCTTTAATCCAATGTCTTTTGGTATTTTTTCATCGTCTATGTCTATTACTACCAGGTTGTTGCTGACTTCACCGCAGATCACACCTATGTTTTTGAATAATTCCTTATCGAGCCATGCTTGTATTTCTTCTTTAGTTGGTTGTTGTTGATGGTATTTCTCCCATGTAGCGATACTAGGTGCTTTCAAATCGTTTTTTTTGTTTACTCCTAGTGGGATGATGCTGAATCCTTTGTCATAATAAAACCAGATCCAATCTTCAATAGCTATCACTGTCTCCCTCCTCCCTTCTCCTAGCAGCTATCCATAAAATGTCCTTCCCCTTCTTTTTTAAATCATAAGCGAGTCCTGGAAGATCCGAAAGCCGACAATCTTCATATGAGTAAAAATCAACCAATTTCAGTTGTCTAGTAAAAATAAGCAGCCCTCCCTGGCTTTTCCGCTTCAATTTTAATGATGTATTTTTTGTAAATCTTGGTTATATATTTGTTTAGCTCCAACTCTATATAGTCGTCAGTTTCAGATCTCAATTTACCTTTTATAAAACGAGGTTCATCTCCTTGGAAATAGTTAATTCTCAAAACTTGTTGCGCTTCGCCAGACATCGTCAACCCCCCGATTTTTTCAACTTTTCCAATTCAAGATCAACAATTTTTATAGCCTGTGAAACTGTAAGACCGGTAGCATTCTTCAGTTCGTCTGGAGTGTCATATTCTAAAAAATTCATACTCCTAGCTCCCATCTCTCAATTTTTCTGTTCAAAAAACAATATGATTTATTTTTGAGTGGGCGTTGGTCTTTTATATTTGCAAGTTTATTCATTTTTACTGTGTCTCCTAGACATAGTTAAGGAAAAAAGGGTTGTGCTTTGGACGGCTAACCCTCTTTTCCAATATTCTTAATTTTCGATAACTCCTGACTTTTTGTCTAAACTTTCAAGAATAAGTAACCTGATCACACTAGAACGTGAGAGCGATTTTTTATAGGCAAATTTATCTAATAATCGAATTGCATTATCCGAGAGTGTCACACTGACGTGTGTCATTTTGTGTTTTTCATTACTCATAGAATGAGATAACATTGTTCATAATATTTAAATTTTATCATTAGTGGAAAAAGTCTCTACAGGAGAAAAAACTTAAAAAAAACTTAAAAAAAGTTACCGTTTATAGAAACATTTTTAATCTTGGTCCTGATATTCTATACCTGTGTTTGGATTATGTTAAGCAAAACTGAACGTGAATTACTGAATGGGCTTCTTGATCTTGTAGCAAAATATGAGAAGGCAGAAAGTAAAAAAAAAGAGCTTTCTAATAAAAAAAAGATGTATTATGAGAAACGTAAAAATAAGCAAGAAATTGATGAAATAACCGAAAAAACACAAAATTATATCACTGATTATTTTAAGAAATTTAAAAAACCATCTAGTTACAAAAGAGTGTTCAAACATAGACTTAAAAAAAAGGCTAATTGTTTGATGGATGATCTTATTCTTATTCTTAAAACCTATGAGGGACTAGGAATTTTAGACAAAGAACTTAAAATTTATTCGTTATTTTCAACTAATAAATATAGTGAATTAAAACATGTTCTCCCAGAAGATATAAGATTTTTATTTAAAAATGATACTTTTTAGATGGAATTATCGTGTTCTTAATTCTTTCTTGATTTTTTCCTGTTCTACTTGCATTTCTAGTAAGTGTATCTTTTGTTTCATCAGTTCCATTTCTTTACTCATTTCCTTGTTTTCATCTCTTAATCCTGATAATTCTTCATGAACACCAGATAGGTCAGGTTGTGATTCAAAAACCAATAATTCTTTTTCGCCTCTCTTATATGCCTCTGCAAGTTCCTGTATTGAAAACTTATCGTATGCACCGCCAACGTAACCAATATGCCCCATGAGTTTCTCGATCAATCTTTCTTGGACATTGGCAGTTATCAACCTATTTTTAAAGTATGCCCTTAGAACATGGATATGCATCCTGACTCTACCTGTGGTCCTGTCTTTTTCATGATACCCTGCCTTTCTCAATAATCTATGCCATCCTTCAAATGCTGTTGTATAACAGAATGGAAACAACCGGTTGTCATTAGGATCCTTTTTGTATCGTTTATTTGTTCTTCTAACTGCAGCATCTAGATATGCATCCCTTTCTTTCATCCATTCAAGCAACGCCTCCCAACATTCCTTTGAAATAAATGCCACCCTTGGCGCATCGTTTTTTGCTATCTCAGCTCTGATATAGATTTTAATGGGAAACTCTATTTCCTGGCGATTCTCATATTTATTAAGGCTGGGTATATCTGCCAACTCTAAACTCAATATCTCGTTTATCCTGCAGCCGGACGTAGCAGCAAACAAAAATAAAGCGCGATCCTTAGCAGCCCCATGGTTTAATATCTGTTTAAATTCCTCGGGTTTTGGAATGTTATCGATTGTTTGTACTCGGTTTCTTATCTTACTAGTGGTCTTCTTTAATGTCTTCGTTGTTAGCGTAACATCGTTTTCATCAAAAAAGAGTTTAACTGTACTTAACCGACTGGATCTTGTATATGGCGCAAGGTGTTTGATACTTTGTGCATAATCTATAAAATTCTGGTTGTAATCTCTATTGTCATTGAAATATTCATCTGGTTCTACTCCTATGAAATTAAAATAGTATTTCAAGTTTAATCGGTGACATTTGATCGAGTTCTTTTTTTCATAATTTTCTAGAAAATTCTCTATTCTCCCCATAATTATCAAAGTATGTAATGCTGTAGATATACAAAAAGATTGCGGTTGATAGTATAACACGTTTGAGTATGCTGATGAGGGAACAATGGTTACAGTACATGCAGATTTTCCCTCTTCCTTGAGATTCATTGTATTTGGTGGTTTACCAGTGAATAGTAGCTTTGAACCAGATAACATCACACTTGACGAAGACACAAGTAATAATTATTTCTTTGTGATGAACACTGGGAGAATCTTTACTTATCATTCAAATGCACGTTTCTCAGGTAAAAATTACAATGAAATAGCTATTTTTCATCCGGGCGTTTATGATTTGAAACTCGAGCTTATAAAAGAAGACAACGGTAGGACATATGTCAAGATCTATTAGAGACAATAATGGTGTAATGGGTCTGACTCTTTCTCAGATCGGCCTCATGATTGCTATGGGTATTCTCATAGCTGCAGCATTTTCACTGGTTTTTCAAAACGATTGGCGGAAAGAAGCTGAGTTACAAAACATTGCTACAGGTTTCTCTACAATGGTTGAGGGTATGGACAGCAGATTTTTTGAGAATACAACTGGCTATCTTTTCCCAGACACGGAATATCACTACAATGTTAGCATATCTACTGAATATATCACTGTTTCCACTGAAGGAAACATGGGCAATGATCTGTTTATTAAAGAACGGTTTTTGGTCAAACCATGGCCTAATTCTAATGAATCAACATGGGGGACTGGAGCTGCATTACACGACTATTTAAAAGACAATTTTGGAAACTCTGGAGATATGTCCGATCCAATTCAGAATGTGGACAATGTAAAAAATTACTTGAATGATGAATGGGAAAATGTATCGGGCTCTTTTGCATTAAAACCGCTGTATGTAGCTATAGATGAAATCATTTATATTGAAAAAGTTTGTATTTATTATGAAGATGGCGGAAAACAGGGGATTGTATTTATTCATCAATAATCTGATTTTTGTGATATAATGTTTCAGACTACAATTTTTATAAAGAAATGACTGTTGTTCTATTATTGGGGATAAAAAAATGAGGCCCGAGGAAAGAATAAAATTGTTTAAAGCGGTATTTGCACCTAAACCTGGCGAGAAGATTTTATTCTTGGTAGATATTCCACATGATGATATCAGGGATTCTGTGGCATGGAAGGACCGTAGAGAAATGGCTCAAGAGTGGTACAGTACTTTCAGAGAAATGGGTGCTGAGCGAGGATTCTCTGTTGTTATATTGGAATATGACGCTACAGGCCAACCTAGTGCACCTATTCCACAGGAAATTGTTGATGCGGTCCGCAAATCAAACTTGGTCATCGCAATGACTGAGTTCTCTGCAACATCCTCGCTGGTACCGATATGTCTTGCTGAAGAAAGTATAACTCGCTGTGCTAGCATGCCTGCGGTAGAAAGAAGAATGGAAGAAACTGCATTTAGAGCCAACTATGCAGAGGTACAGGTGTATGCCACTGCTATTGAACGCATGTTAAATAATGCTATTGCTGCAGAAGTAGTGTTTTCAACGGGCGATACGTTCCATATTGATTTAAGAAACCGTGTTGCAAAATCCGAAAGTGGAGATTGTAGTAGAAAAGGTCAATTCATAAATTTTCCTAGTGGGGAAGGTTGGAAAGTCCCCTATGAAGCAACATCTGAGGAGATTTACAAGTTTGGAGAAAGCAAGACTGAAGGAATACTGCCGGTTAGTTATGATGAAGAAATTGTAAAGTATATTATTAAAAATAACAGGATTGTTGAAGTCATTGGAACTAGTAGAAAGGCAGAAGAAATGCTGATCTTCTTTGCAGAAAATGATACGCGCAGAAATATTGCTGAATTGGGTATTGGTTGTAATCCAAAGGCAGTAATCACTGGTAATATTCTTGAAGATGAAAAAGTTGGATTACATATTGCATATGGGATGAGTTCTCATTTGGGTGGAAAGGTTAAAAGCGATGTTCATCAAGATATATGTTATTCAAAAGGCTGTCCAGTTGAAGGGACTACGCTTACTTTAGTTAATTCAGACGGTTCAAAAACTGAACTAATTCGTGATGCGATGATGCGTTATGATTTACTAAAATAAACACAAGTTATCTTGATATTTTGTACCACTGTCGAATCTTTTTTTTCGTGGGCAATATGTCATGTCTTTCTAGTTTGTTTCTTGAATTTAATAAAATACAATATAATTAAGGCAGGTCCAAAAACCCAAGCAGAATAAAGAAATACTCGACTGAAACCAAGTAGCGAAATCAGGGTACCGCTTGTAGCTCCTCCTCCTAGCTCACCAGCATTTGCCAGGCTCATTAAAATTGAAAATTGTGTTGCACCGATTTTTGGATTGGTTATATCCATACACGTAGCCATTAACACTGAAAGTAAACCGCCGCTCAAAAATCCAATTATTCCATAGAGAACGGTCAAAAGTTGCCAATTGTTTGCAAATATCAACGAAGCTGAAAAGAAAACACTTAATCCAAGAATAATATATATGGCTGTTTTCCTGCCCCATTTATCTGAGATTGCTCCACAGACTAACGAACCGACCACTTTTGCCAGTATGAATACTGTTGCAATCAATCCTATTTGACCTATATCCAACTGAAGATTGATCTTCATGTAAATTGGAACCGCAAATTGGATAATTCCACCGCCAATTAGAACTATTGGTAAAAAAACAGCTATGGACTGTGTTGTTTTTTTTCTGAATTCGCTAATAAGGAGTAATGCAATTTTTTGATGTTTTTTGATTTTTTTAATCTCTTTGATAAAAAGCGGGAAAAGAATTATTGGTAAGATCAATAAGCCCGCTGCTAAAAAAGCAATGCTATAACCAAGGCTTTGTGCTATTAAGGCTATTATAGAGGCCCCAATAGCCATACCGGCAAACAAACCAGCAGCCATTACACCGTTTAGTTTTCCCCGTTCTTTCTCATGTGACATTTCAATTGCCCATGCGTCTGCAGAAACATCAAGGAATCCTATTCCACAGTGACCAATAAATAATAGTAACAAGAAAGATATCAAACTGACAGATGGATCGACAAAAGCAATAGCTATGAGACTAACAGATGAAACTAGGCCCCCAAACAATATAAATTGTTTTCTACTTAATTGAATAGAATAGTCAACTATCCAACCAAAGACAAATTTGATTGCCCAAGGTATCATAATCATCCCTATTACAAAGGTTGCGAGTTCTGGGGGGAAATTTTTTTCCAATAAATAAATAGGAACAATTACCGTGGCAATTGCCAGTTGTAAACCTTCGGAAAAATAAAGACTACCAAATAACAGGTATTTCGAAGAACTGTATTTATTGATATCAATCATGAATTTTTCTTCCCAACGTTTCTATTAATTTATAATGTTATATTAAAATATAAATAGTTTCGTATAAATATATGGAATGCTTGTCGTATTGCGTATCCACTTTGGCCATTTGGCTGTTTAGGAAATAATAATTTGGTTCTTGACAAA
>Ga0255367_1133_pt1 | contig 18441 bp, 14 predicted proteins | sample ANMaggSeSYBR01D8_FD_182098 | JGI IMG/M metagenome (GOLD analysis project Ga0255367, IMG submission 182098) | Sediment cell enrichment communities from methane seep in Santa Monica Basin, California, United Staets - ANME aggregate JGI... | ecosystem: Environmental > Aquatic > Marine > Cold seeps >... | reverse complement strand
TTTTTCAATGCAATTGATAGATCAGAATACTTTAGTCCAAGCTTGTCAAAAATCTTTCTTATTACTTTTTCAGAAATTTCCCCCTCTTTATGTACTCTCTCCAGTGCTTCCTGTCGAGTAATCTGCTTATCCCTTATTAAACTGCTCAAGCCGTCATCTTTATCATTAAACCCAAGGCATTTCTTGTACAAATATAATTTCAACAAAGCAATATCACAATCTCCTCTCCATGTAGATTCTGTGTCGGCATTTCTCTTCCAATTTAATTCATTTTCGAGCGTTGATATTACTTCTTTCTCCTCCCACCTTTTAAGATAATAAAATGGTGCAATATATAACAACTCTTTGCTTTTCGTCGCTTTCCATAGATAATGATAATGATAATAATATTCTTTGAATTGAACAAGTAAACACGTTGAATTTAATACCCATTGTGGATTTTTAATGATTTGATATAACCATCCGGCTATAAATGAGTATTTACTCTTACTATTAGGATTAAGTTTCATCATGTTAACTTTATAGCCTTGACCTTCAAATGGAGTCCCGCCCCCAATAATTATTGGAATTTTATTTTTTCTTGCGAAACTGAGAAGTCCAAGATCAATAGCGGACTTGCAGCCCATACATAACATTCCTACCATTGCAGGCGAGGGCTTACGCATCCATGATAACATATGGTGTTTGATACATTTTTTTAGATGCTCATGTTCTTCGATCTGAAGTTTTACATTTAATATATTTGACATATTTTTCATGTTCAGTTTTGTTTGTTCCGGAATAAAACCATTATCAGCAGAATACGCAAGTACCCTTAAATTAAGTATTTTTACAAGGTAATATAATAAATAAGAACTGTCTCTTCCACCACTTAACCCAAGTACACAATCATAGTCTCTATTTCTGCCTCTTTTTGTTTTAAGAAAAGAACTTATTTTCTCTTTCAAGGCATCATCTCCGCGATATTTTCTTTCTCTATGAGCGATGCAGTGATTACAAGTACCTGATTCATTAAAGGTTATTCCTGGATAATTTTCTGGTAAGATACATTTCGTGCATTTTTTCATTATTACCTCCACAGCCGATAAGCAAACACCTCTCGGTTGCTTTTCTACCTGTCCTTTAACCCACGCATAAGTTTTTTTCATATTCTCACAGCCGCTCTTCCGTCCCATTTGGGAGGTACTAAGGAATTATGACTTTGTTTTTTTTCAACGGTTTTCCTGTACGCATCAAGGATTGATTCCGTTTTGTTGCCAGCCAGCATATTTGTCCCCATCTCAATAGTAATAGGCCTTTCAGTATTATCACGCAGAGTAATACACGGCACGCCCATGGCCGTGGTTTCTTCCTGTAGGCCTCCACTATCAGTCATTACAACCGCCGCATCCTTCCACAAGAAGGCTACCAACTTAAAGCGAGACACTTTTCGCTATTTTGGCTCTATGACAATTCAACAATCAAGCAAAATCTGAGGAGTTGCTAACTAATTGAATTTACAGACTGTCCCGCCTTATGTTGGTAGCCGATCTTTGTCCTATAATTTAAATATGCGCGAATATATTTTTGCCAGAACGGGTGATTTCAAATTCAGAAAATCAACAAAATGACAAGTAGCTATGGTAAACGATAACACGAAAAGAGCAAGTATCGAGGTTCCGAAGAAGTCGAGGCTGTCTTTCTCGATAACGAGAAACAGGAGATTGATAACCAAAATGTGAAATAGATAAGCAAAAAGCATATATTTAGCCAAGACTTTATTAGGAATTTTGATAAGAAGCGATTCGCTTAATCGAAAATCATAAGAGAGCATATAAACGAAAAACAACATGATAATAGTCGGAATTACATGGTAATAAACTGTTATAGGGGTACTTTTTGTATTGAAGGAAATCAGAGCAGTATAATAAAATAGAACAGCTATACCAGAAATAGTTGTTATAGAATTGTTTGATAGTTTTTTTAGAGTGCGGTCCCAGTCAAGATTACATACCAGGTTACCGGTCAAACATCCAATAAGACCGATAAACAGTAATTTTATCCCGTAATAATTCAGGACGTTCACTACTTCGGAGCCCCAAACAGAGAGTAGAAAAAAAAGCATAAATGCTAAGTTAAGGTGACTATCCCTTGCTTTCAACAAAAACGGGGAAAAGAAACTTGTCAGGGCAATGGGTATCAGAATGTCAAAACCAAATAATGCCTTATTTGTTCCTAGGAAAATTGACATAATGACGTCTATGATGCTTAATTGAATAAAGGCGTCAAATTTCGTTTTAATGCTCAATACAATGATTGAATTACAAATTACAAATATGATGAAGAGCTTATATGCCCGACCCATTAATTTCTTCATATACTTTTGCGGATCGTTCCGTAACCTCTCAGAATATAATGCGCCAACAGTAAATCCGGATATAAAAACAAATCCTATGGTTACATAATAGGTGAGATGACGATTGTAATCCGGGAGGTAAAACATTTCAAATACGTGAGTAACCACCATGGACACTACCAGAAAAGAGCGGCACACATCAAAATTGTCATCACGGGATTCAAATAGCTTCACGAGCAATATCTTTTTATGGGCATCTTGTGTTTAAACCGATTCGGATGTTCTTTGAAAGCTGATTCAAGGATACTGGTCCGATCCTATCTCCTCGTATTCTATTGGTTATTACGAATAAGCCGACCTCTTGTTGGACACGAGCAAACCCCCTTTAGCACCATGGGGTCGGGTGTTTCTGGCGGTAAGGCAGCGGGCAGAGACAAAAACAAGTTATAATTTGGCTTATCAGACACTGCAGTAACTCACCATCGACATTTCTTAAAAATTATGCGAAAACCAGACCCAACACCTTCCTAACCCGACTTTCGCGCTTTTCTCAAGCTAAATTTTTTCGTAAAGTTGCAATTTGTTGCAATATCAATCAGTTGGAGAATTTCGTTTGTTTTGATGAAAAACATAACCTGTTGATAATGAACTACCCCGCCGCAAGCGGACGGGGTATCAAACAAAAAGTAGTTTTTTTTGAAGCGCCCCAAGGGGCGGGGTATTAAACCCAAGCTACGCAATAAAAGCAATGTCATTGGTGGGGTTTGCCCTGCCGAGGCTTAGTGTTTCATATAAACACTAAGAATAGCTCTCTATTAGTTCCTTGGTCTCAATAATATGCTGTTTGCTGGAAGCCCCGAAAACAATGGACTGTATGGCTGGAAGCCCGCAGACATATTCGACCGCTTCTTTGGGTTTAACAGCTCCAGAGGCTAAGACAGACATGGCAATTGGCCGGAAATGTTTTTCACCGAGGGTCTTCTCATAGGATTCACTGTCAGGATTCATGAAATAACCAGCTTTATTAATGGCCGAGCATACAATCGGGTTCTCAATGCCACAATCGAGTAAAAGATCAACCATCCGTGGCATGTTCATGGTGACGAACCCCGGTTCAGCCCCATATTTTTCCTTAATGTAGGACGCAAAAGCGACGAACACTTCCTTCACCCCGAAGCCTAATAAAAGATCTGTGACAATATTTTGCAAAAAAATAACCTTGACATTCAGATCACGAAATATCTTCATTTCAATATCTATCAACAATTGCATCACCTTGATCATATCTTTATCAAACAGCGAAGCCCCTCCCTTTGTCAGCATGCCGACAATGTTTCCTGCGCTGCTGTCTGCCAAAACAGAGTCCTTGAGAGCGCCAAAAATTCCTTTTTCAGCTACTGCTGTGGCATACTTATGGGCATATGGCATGGACGGATAGAGGCACAAATCAGCATATCGGGAGGGATTTCGGCGTAGATGATCGCAAATATCTTTGGCCCTTTCATTGGTATTGAGCATAAAGGCCCTGATTCCACAATCATACGCGATATCAATGACATCAGTTATTGCTTTTAGATCCCTGAACTTTTCAGCAAGTGCCTGGGCTTTCTCCTCAGACATATGATTAATCCCAAAAAACTGGTTGTCACCAAAAATGACTCTGTCAAGCATGAGTTGTTCTCCCGGTTGCTTATAAAATTGGACTTTTGCATTTAGAATTCAAAACAATCACGAAATCGCGAAAGTACGAAAACACGAAAATTAGTTAACCACTCTTTTTATTTCTAAGGTGGGTTTTGCAAAATTAAGTAATAGGCCCACTTTCAAGCCGGTAGCTTTAAGATAAGATCTCAGTTGGGCAAAATGAATGTCGGCAAGCTCTTTTACTGCCTTCAATTCTACGATAATTATGTTTTCTATCAGCAGGTCAAGACGGTGCAGCCCGACCTCCACACTAAGATACTTTATCATTATCTCTTTTTGACTATCATAATGAAGTCCGAGTCGTGGCAATTCAATTTTTAATGCTTCTTCATAAATGCTTTCCAAAAAGCCTGGTCCAAGTTCTCTATGGACGTTAATTGCAGCGCCAATTATCTTCTTACTTAATTCCTCAAACTGATGTTTTTCTTTTTTGGTTTCTATAGCTCTAAGGCACATTTCGCTGAAGTTATTGTAATCAGACATACTTATCTCTTTCGTGCTTTCGTGTTTTCGTGATGATTTTTTCTTCATTTCCTTATCGGTATTTTCTCCCAATTAATTTTAAGAGCTTGCTCCATACGGATAGTTGTCTTGCGTGCTTGGGCAGAATCGGCGAAGACTCCACTGCAACTTCATCTGTTACCAGCGAGCGGGCCGCATCTTTTGTAATTTCTTCCATCACGACATCGGTTTTCAACGCTTCGGCAAAACTTGCAACATTGTCTGTCCGCTTTTGCTCGATACAATCAACAAAATAATCCAACTGGCGACTGAATTCATTCCCCCTGACATAAAAACGGACACTCTTGGCAAAATCGGTAATGTAGCGGGTATTCCAACCCTGGTGAAACCCATTGGCCTGATCTGCTTCCTTCAAATAGATTTTATATGCGTGTTTATCCGCAATGATTTTCCCTCTGGTACCGAAAATTGTTACGATATTAGTGGGCTTACGATAACTCTCATCACTCCAGTTGACCATGATCGTACCGGTACAACCATTTTCGTAGATGAAAGTCGAACTGATCAGATCTTCCACATCGGAAGAGTAAATGCTCTGCATAATGCTGCCCACTACTTTATCCGGCTGCCCTAACAGGTACAAGACCAAGTCGATACAGTGTGATGCAAATTCGTACATGCACCCTCCGCCCGTGTTTCTTTTGCCGCGCCAACTGGCCTTCGAATCTTTCAACACAGTAGCCCCATACATCTCCGAACTGAAATTTTTGACCTCACCAATCACCCCGGTTTCAAGCAGTTTCTTGATCTCTATGAAGACCTCGTTGAAACGATTAACATAGCCCACCTGGTTCACCAGGGGCTTGTTGTCAAGATGCTCCAATGTTTCTAGTCCCTCGGCCGCTGTCAGAGCAAATGGTTTCTCGGTAAAAGTATGCAGATTGTTATCAATGGCAACCCTTATGATCTCGGAGTGCGAATCGCTCGGGGTGGAAATGACAACAAAATCAAGTGCCCCTTGACTGATCATTTTCCGATGATCAGAATGAATGTCGATATCCACATATTTTTTTAATGTGTTCAACATGGTATTTGACTGATCACATACCGCGGTAATTTCTACTAAAGGATGAGTGTTGAGAATCGAAAAATGCGTAATTCCCATCCTGCCGAATCCGATAAAACCTGCTCTAAGCATTAGTCGAGTTCTCCCTTATTTTTCTAATTGAAATTCGTGACTGACAAAGCGTCTTGATAGTATTTAAGACTTCTGCGTATTCTAAGCACGAGGATGTCGATGATTTTTCATGTGGTTTTGCCGCAACGCATCTTGTATGACAGCAAAAAAAAGCGAAAAACTGTAGAAGTTCCTTATAAGCATCCTTGGCTCGAAGGCAAGTCGGTACAACCATTCCAGTCCAATACGTCTGAAAAATCGTGGCGCTCTTTTAATTGTACCAGTATAAAAATCGAATGCTGCGCCGACACCAATCATCCACGGTACATTGATCTTCCCCACGTGTTCCGCGATCCATTGCTCTTGTTTGAGTAGACCTAACCCTACCCATAAAATATCAGGTTTAGCTCTATTAATCTGATTGATTACCGCTTCATCCTCATCAGGAGTTAATGGGCGGAAAGGAGGGGAATAAGTGCCCGCGGTTATTAAACCCGGGAATTTTTCGTTTAGCTTCTCGCTCAAGAGTTCAGGAACACCATCTCTTCCTCCGTAAAAGAAATGCCTCCACTTTTTATCAACACCACACTCGCTGCATCTAAGCATCAAATCTGGACCGTGAAGACGTGGGATCTTATGACCCATCATTCTTCCGGCAATAATAACACCAACTCCGTCGCAGCATGAAAAATCTGCATTGTTGATATAGTTAAAATGGGATGGTATTCTTGTTGCGTGATATATAGATTCAGTGTTTGTAATACTGATATAACCGCCGGATACACGGTTTCTTATGGTATCCTCCATTTTTCTCAAAATATGAGAAAAGCTGGTGCATGTAACAGATACATTCAAGACTTTGACAGCCCTTGAGCTTGTCAGTGGTTCCTTTTGCAAGGGATCAAATGCCAAATAAGTCTTTGTCAATTTGTAATCAAAGGTCATAGGTCTTTGGATCTTGAAGCTGTGCGGTTGTAGATGATTACCAAAATCGGTTATTGAAAAATTGCGTTTCATCTGTAGTGCATTGCCGATAAAGTCACGGATAGCGCGAACAGCGCGTATTGTGCACATAACGGATGGCTGCAAGAAAGGCGTCAAACATTTGTTCGGGACCCATGAGTTCACGCACACGGGCTGACCCGGCCTTCGCAAGCCTCTGGCATTTCTCTGGATCTGCCAAAAGATCAGTGATGACACGCGTCAAATTTTCGACATCCTCGTACTTATAATTCATGCCAGTTTGCCCTGGTATGCATGCTTGGACTTCAGGACCATGGTGTTCCGGGACGTCAGAAATGACCAAGGTTCTGCCATAGACTAGAGACATGGGCGCCAAAAGACCGATCTGCGCCGGCGCTACAATCAGATCACTCAATAGGATCCAAGGCGCCAAATGTTTATGATCTGTGATCGGACCAAGAAAATGCACACTTTCAGTAACAGAAAGTTTAGCCGCCAGTCTATGAAGACCTTCCAACTCTGGTCCTTCTCCGATAAGGGCAAGCTGGATCTTTGGCCACTTTTTTTGCAAATTGGGTAAGACACGTAAGAGGAGATCCAGCCTTTTGTTTTTGGCAAGCCGCCCAATATGCATTAACAAAGGCCCTTTTTCAGCGTTTAACTTCTGCCTGCAAGTTTGAATATCCTCCCTGGTTGTAACAGCCATGCCGGCCTGAATACCCTCAATATCCACAGTATTTTTGGCAACAAAACACTTTTCTGCCGGCACATCCATTTCCTGGTAGCGCTGACTTTCTCTTTCGCTATACAAGAGGAGCGCGTCTGTCCTTTTAATCATCAGCAGACGAATTTTATCCAAAAGAGGGGTTGAATACTGATGAAAGCCGATTCCCCACAGGATAAAACCGGCGTTACACTTGTGCTGGAGAGATTGCATCCGCCAGATAGAAAGAAGCCGCAAGTAATAGTCACAAATCACAACATCAAAATGCTCCTGCTTTATTGTTTTCAGCGCAAGCCCATACCACAAAACCTCTCGTCCTTTGTAACGCACGCCATTGATAGGTCCACTGATTGTCCGAAACGGCATGGGTTCTTCAGCTATGCTAATACCAGTATCCCCCGCCTGCTCTGGCGGAGATGTGCCATATACCATGGTTAAATCAATATCAGGCCGGCTTGCCAGTTTCGTTAAAAGTGGAACACGATATGCCCTATTGATTTGCTGGACAATTAAAACACGAATCGGATTCTTGTTTCTCACGGAAACTCCTATTATTTGTAAGTAAACACTAATCAAACGCTAAACTTTCGGAGTTTTCCCAATCTATTGATTTTGCGACATTGTAGCGGTCAACAGTTCTTTTGGACACTTCCATTTCTTAATTTGTTTCTCATCTTTCTGAGTTGGCTTAACCTATTGAATCGTCTTTAAATTTTTAGGAGGCAATGGAGACACAGGAGGCAATGGAGACAGTGGAGATTTACCTTCAACTATAGCAGCCTGGCTGTGGAGCCATTCTTCTAAATTCGTATATCCATCACGGTCATCATCAGCGTGAGGGTTAGGCGGGATAGCAAGTTTTATTTTGTTGGTAGTTAATGTAGGCCAATCGCCAGAACTCGGCGCGCCCTTTACACTTGATGATGGCCCTGTACTATTTGTCATTTCGCTTATAAAACGAGTATCAAGGCTATCTCTAAAGGCAGGGTACGCACCGGCATTTGCTATAATTGAAGCCTTTACTGCTGTGCTCGGCAATACTGTTAACCCAGTAATCCAAAGTGGGGAATCATTAGGAGGGTCTTCTCCTGTCACTTTAAAATCTGCTTCATTACCATAGGCTGTTGTATTACCGGGTCGCGAATCAACCCTACTCCAATCAGTCGATGATGTTTGAGTGCCTAAATCACACTTGTTGTCATACAGGTAAACACTATGCTGAGACACGGGCGTGGCCCAATCCTGTAAACCTAAATTCACAATATAGTCTGATGCGAAGCTTGCCAATAACATCGGGCCACCTTCAGTTACATTCCCAACAAGCGAACATACAGATGGTCGAGTTGTAAAAACGCAGGTTGCAGTAGTATCTCTATTGTTATAAATATAATTGTTTACTAAAAGCGCAGTTGCGTTTTTGATTTGAGGATTCCGCTTTTTAGTATTACTTATGAGGTTTCCGTAAATAAAAATATTCTCAACAAGAGTTCCGTTCGTTGTGCCAACTAAAATGTTTTTTCCGTTATTGGCCTCTTCATCAGTCAGGCCCATATTTTCTCTAGCCTCTGATATGATAGTATTAGACACTGTTATGTTTTTAAATTCTCCAGTGGCATTCCAGCCATGATAAAATGCCAATTGAGCATCAGCACCCCATGCACATGAAACATGGTCAATGACAATATTATAAACGGAAGTTGTTGTGCCGGTAGCAAATGTAAAACTTTTATGGAGGCCAAATTTAGTTGTAGGCGGGCCGTCCATTCTCCCCCGTACATGCTGAATAAGAACATCGTTCACACCTCCACCAAACATGCAGATATTCCTGAACAGTACGCCCGGTTCTGGCGATGTTTGTCCAGCTATTGTGGTATAACTACCGATGTTATATCTAAATGTCTTATCATCGTCATGAGCAGCTTGTTGCCTGATTGTCCCGCTAACTTCAAACAGTATAATCTTCCCTGAGTTGGGAAGTACAACATGACCATCTATAGTTTCACCGTTTAATGTATCAAGCCCCTCGAGACACTGAATCAAAGTGCCTTTAAAAACGCCTACCGAATAAGTAGAGGCATCCCATGTTGGGTTGCCTGCCGTAGTTAGCAATGAATCAACAATACAAATTTCAGGGGTGTTTGCTGCTCCATATGCTGCCCTTGTGTCTGTTCCAAAACCCTTTAGTCCAGGGATTATGTCTAAAGCAAAAGCTGGTGTTGCTAGAAAAAGCGATAATATTGTAGCACCCAAACAATGACAAATATATTTCTTTTGATAGCTACTCATTTTTTCCTCCTCATGTGATTAGTCTCTCTGAGACTTTATTTATACTAAAAAAACAACAATATCAGGATTGCGGACATACAACAAAATTTAACGCAAAAATTAGACCAATTGGCATTTTCGGCATCCTTCATTTACTTGAGTTTTCGAAAAATAGTTCTTTGACAAATAGAGTTTTGGCACTTTTATTGCATCATGCTGCCAGATCCAATTGTTCTTCAACGGCTTTTTCTATAATAATTAGTTCCTTACGTTTCTTGCGTTTTCTAATAATGTTTTTCTTTTCAACCTCAAACCATTTCTTAAGGAAATCCTCATTGTTTTGAACTATATCAACAAAAGCTTCCATGTTCTCGTATTGTGCCTGACGGACTATTGAAGGAATCGTCAGTGATTCCTTTGATAATTCTCCAGCAGTGATTTGCTTGTTATTCTCGAAATGGAGGAGGAAGTCAATCCAGGACACCAGGCATAACGCTAGTGTTACGCCTTGTTCGCTCCTGATAGTGGCTCCCTCCATATCGGTTAACTGCTTCGCATTCCTGAAGAATTCCTCAATTACCCATCGATGGCTGTAAACAGAGATAATCTTGGTAGCTTCCCATGTGAGTTGATCGGTGAGGAGATATTTGGTGGTTTGTTTGGTTGGATCTATGCTTTGAATAATCCGGTGTTTTCCTGCTATGGAATTTAACCGGCCTGTGATAATCTTTGTATGATAGATGGTTTTCTCTTCTTTACCTTTTTCTTTGTCGGCAGCAAATCCACATTTGGTAAACGTTAAGATAGTTTTAAAAACCTTCGGCAATGTTATCAAATCGTATTGATTCTTTGCCAACCTGCCTTTAGGGGTAAGTTTCGGTTTCTTGCATGGAGTTCTTACCGTGTAAGTATCTTTTATCTCAACAACATAACTTAAGTTTAACCGTTTGAGTCCTTTTATAAATGGCCCGATTCCAAACCATGAATCAGCCAGAACAGTACAGTGAGGGAATCCATTGTTTATAGCCCATTCCAACATCTTAATAGCAAGATCATATTTGGATATGCAAACAGACTGCTTACCCTGCTGCCAAGGCATGTTATCCGTATCTTTATAGTAGATTTCGTGTTTAATAGGAAATTTGATTGACTCCCCATCGCTATAATAAAGCACAACTATGCAAATAGCCTTCAGGTTGGTTTTAAGGGCATGATCAAAAAGAACAAATACCCCATGAATCCACTTGCAATAATTGGTATGATGCCGCATTGTATCGTCTATTATAAAATATCCACTTTTGATTTTGTACAAGTGCATTACTTGCAGAGCATAAAGATGCTGCATTTCAGCCGTTGAAAACTTCGCATGGGACATAAAATGTGATAAAGTGCTTACGCATTTTTCTTCTAACCACATACGGTTAATTTCTGACAGACAAAACTTTGAGCCAAGCACTAAAGCTGTTGCGATCAAAGTCAGATTGTAAAATTGACTATTCGTCAGAGCCGGCTGAAGAAATGCGAGTCCGGAAACAACAAATGGGAGACGTTCGGCACATGGAATCTTCATATAAGTACTCCAAGCTTTTATATTAATCTAATAGTATGCCTATCTATCGTCTCACATTCTTTTTTAAATGTCTCGAACTTTTTTTAAAAATTTAAGATTTTCAATAATAATTCCCCCAATTTTACTGTAACCACTTGGAATATATAGGAACATTAATTTAACGAACAAAAATCATGCCAAATCCATGAATTTTGTGGAATTTATTTTTCGAAAACTCAAGCATTTACCAGTTTACACTTTTTCATGCTAAGTTAAAAAATTTGTAATGGCCGCAAAAAGGCGCAAAAGGCGCAAAAATATAAATCATGTGCATGTACGACTAACATTCAAACCATTTTGCGCTTTTTGCGCCTTTTTGCGGCTAATTCTCGTTTTTAAAAGTTAAACTACTTTTGTGGCTATATGAAGGATGCCGCATTTTCTATCAGCATTTGTTCAAAAAGCCCGCCCAAATATTATGAAATGAAAGATAAAGCTCTAAACGCAACCTTCTTACGCAGGTTGCAAAGTTTACAATATGTGTAAAAAAACATAAGTATTTTACTGCAGAGATATCCTTTGATACATTTTAATAATTTTTTTGCACTGTCCCGCAGAAGACAAATTTTGCTCAGCATACTTTCTTATCGCTTGATAATCCCAATTTCTTTTCAAGGCGACCTCTAAAGCATTTTGAAGTGCACCAGCATCTTTTGGCGGAACTAAAATTCCACAAAAAGAAGGGACTATGCCAGATACCCCTCCAACCCTTGTGGCTATAACAGGAGTTCCGCATGCAAGAGCCTCCATAACGACATTCGGTGTCCCCTCAGAACGGCTCGGTAGGCATAGCAATTTTGCACTATTTATATAATCTGGTAACAATGCATGCGGCACAGTTCCTTCAAAAATCACTCTATCTTGCAAAACATAATTATATACTGTTTTTTTTATTTGAGGAAATAGTTCACCATCCCCAATCAACCGCAATTTAATTTGTTTATTTTTTAGATTTCTGAAAGCTTCTATCAAATAATCCAGGCATTTTCTTTCAATAAAATGCCCTATGAATAAAATTTCATTTAATTTATTATTTCTATTTGATGATTTGAACTCTACCAAGTCGCAACCGTTATAAATTACATAAACTCGTTCTGGCTCAACTCCAAATTCTATAACTGCTTCTCTTAATTGTGTGGATTTACAAATGATAGCTCTTGAAAAGAGCAATGCTGATTTAGCAGAATCGTATATAGTTTTCCTTTTTGCGTAATGAAATAAATCATCACCTAAACAGGATATTACAAGAGGATTACCATATTTTTTTGCAATTTGTTCGGCTACAATACCGTTTGGAGTTAAAAAATGAGCATGTACAATATCCCAGTTCCAGTCTTGCCAGATTCGATGGACTAATCTCATTTTTGAATAAAAAAAGGCAGGTGCCTCAAACTGAGGAAAAAAAACCTTTGTTAGTAGTATCCAGCGAGGGTAATAAATATTGACCCCTTCCAACATATACTCTTTGGGAATATTCCATATGTTCAGAATCCAATTTTTCCACTCCCTCAATATACCCTTTTTTAGTTTCAGAAGTTTGAGAGGAGGAGTAATAGAAATTGGACAAATGACTCTTACATCTATACCAAGCTTAATTAACTGTTTTACTTGTTCATGCACAAAAACCCCAAATGTGAGGTTGCTTGGGTTTGGATAGAGTGTACTGATAATAAGAACCTTCACTTTAGTCCCATTGCTCCCATTTTTTAAACGAACCTAAAACAATTCAATTTCCAAAAGATCCAACTGTTGTCAATTTACTCTTTACATGGGTCTTTTTACACACTTTCTAAAGAGAGCGTCAAGAGGTTTTATATTTTCTCTTATATCATATTCTCTTTCAAAAGTATCCCTGGCCCCTTTGGAAAGCTTTTTAATCAACATTTTATTGTTAGCCAACAAAAGAATACACTCAGCCAAGGCATTATGGTCTTTGACCTGAAAAAGCAATCCATTTTGTCCATGGTTGATACACTCCCGAAGCCCTGGAGCGTTTGAGCCAATTATCGACAAACCACAGGCCATGGCTTCTATCATGGCAATCGAAAGACCTTCGTAGCTTGATGGGATGACAAATATATCCACCTCTCTCATAAGTTCTATCACATCATACCTTAAACCCAAAAGTTTTACATAACTCTCCAGCCGCAATTCAGCAATCAACTTCTCCAACCGTGAACGCTCTTCACCAACACCAATTATCAGCACCAACAGGTTATTTTGACCCTGTTCAACAATTTTCGCAACAGCTCTTACCAAGGTATCAAAACATTTCAACGGAACCAGTCTACCGACGGCGACAATCTTCAGCTTATTTTTGGAGCCAGAAAAATCTTGCATCAAAGGTTGATTTTCAGAAAAGGTGTCTTCAATAATAATCCCATTTTTCAGGACTACAACCTGGAAGTCTTCCAAACCGTAAGTCTGTCGGATAATATCTTTGATTTTTGGCGATATGACCACGACCCGTTCAGCCATTCGGTAAATAATCGCATTGACCATTTTTATGAAATATACTCGCGGGTCCCAACCACTTCGTGTATCTTCAAAAGCATTTGTACTGTGGATAGTGGGAAATGCTGAAATTCTCGACAATTTGCCAATAAGTACGGCTAACTGGTTTGGTTGACCAAGATGCGAATGTATTAGGTGTATCTTATTGAATTTTATAAAATTCAATAAATCCTTAACAAGTACGAGGAGAGTGACGCTAAATTTGAAGGGATTCTTGACACTTGCCCTTTTAGGCCCAAAACATACCTGCACTCCAAGATCCTCAACCTTTTTTCTGATAGGACCATCATGCCCGAAAGAATATACATAGTGCTCATAATCTTCCTGACCCAATGCTTGAATATAATTCAAAAGAGCCACTTCCGCCCCCCCAATAATTAGGCTATTTATCAAGTGCATGATGTGTATCTTCTGTTTTTCCAACTTTTTCAGGGGTGTATTTTTTCGTTTCCTATCCATCAGACATCACGGTAAATGGGCCGATTTCTTATGTTAAATTATGCACAGTATCAGGCGTTGCAGTTGATCCATGCATTGGATACTGAGAAACATAAAAAGCCAGCTTAAGTTTCAGTCGTCCCATCAGCTTTATTCCTGTTTGATTCAATCGGCGGCAAAACCTCACCGCTGCCTGGCGATGCTTTTTATTTTCGATCCAATCCAAAACAACTATCAGGGTTTCACCAAACATTTTGATATACCCTGCTCTGCGGGTTATCATATCCAACACCGGTTTAACATCGCGATGATCATCATAGCAGTCACGAAAAAGCTCAACTAAGCGCTCACGAGAATTATATGCTATAAACTGCATTAAATCATAGAGCTTTTTCTTTTCCAGATCACATCGACTCATAGGTTTGCCTTTAAGCAGATCCATGATGGATATCTTTACGGGAAGTTGGGATAGCTTATCTTCAAAACCGGCAATGTCTTCATCTTTTTCGGTTATTGAATCCTTCATCGTTGATATCTTAGCCCGACGTCTTTTATCTGAGCGTTTTTCCTCTTTAACCTGGGTCAGGATTATTTCCTTTTCCAGTTCCTCAATTTCCTTTTTAAGGATGCGGATAGCTTTTTTAATCAAGACAATATCAGGATTTTTAACTAACGGCTGGTTTTCAAGTTCTTTAATGTCATAGCCGGGATGGTAGTTAAGGTTGAACCGTGCCATCATCTCTTTGAAAATATTCTCCGAGTCTCCCCAGCGGTTAAGCATGTAATAGGCGATATCAGATAACGATTTGTCTTTGTTGTTGGTGTAAATGGCTATCCGTTTTCCAGTCTCTATATTTTCTAAAACCACCATTCGTAACTCAATGGAAGTCGGTTCTGATCGGCCTTCCCTTTTTGCGGTTTGAACCGACTCTTTTACCGTACGGATTTGTTCCGCTACCAGGTACTTATGATCTGTAAATCACATGCCCACAGTAAAGGCTGAATCAGGAATGCCGGCAAGGCTCTTTTCACCCACATACTTGGCCCAGGTAACAAACTCGGCGATCTGATCAAGCTCTTTGAAAAAGTGGATGCCATAACCACCACGATCAAACACCAGTATTGGTCGATCAATTCCATATTCTCTTAACTTTGATGCGCTGCTGGATATTATCGGCCGAAAATCGATCTCATTTGATTCGGTGATAAAAAACAAAGGTCTTCCCTGAAGATCGGTTATGGCGTAAAGCTCATTGCCTCGCATGGCCAAACGTCTGACCGTAAAATAACCTTTGGCAATGACGTTAAGGCCATAATAAGGCAAGAAATGACCATCAATAAAGAAAACCTCTGGATCAATAAAGTTCCGCTTAAGAAGAACCTGGGCAAATCGATCAATAAGCTTAGGGCTCATGTAGTGTTCGGACATCTCAGCAAGGTGAGCCCTTATTGTTTCTTTTTCCGGCGCCCGGTTCATCCCTATGCATATTCCCAAATCACTTGCATTGACCAATTTCAATGCTTCAATAGATGGGATATCAAGATTAATGCTGTGAAAAAGCGTAGCTAAAATATCACTGCTCCGGTAAACAGCTCCGGGATTTGGAGGAAAAACAGTGCTGAGCACATCAAATCCGATTTCTTGCAAAAACAGATGATGCATCAGTTCCCCTGAAAAACCAAACCGCTGTCCCTGCTGCAATCTTTCAATTAAGCGCTGATCGGATTTTATCTCAGCCTGAGGAGGTGCTTCGTGGCAGCATTGCTCAATTTTTTCAGATACTTCTTTATCCCATTTAAAATTGAGTTCCATCTGTCGATTATCAAAATTGCGCCTATCAACCGCATCAGCAACTGTTGCCATGGCTATAAGCTCGGCCTTGCCTGGCAGATGTTTATCTCTTTGCCTGTTTTGCCTCTCGGTACGAATTCGAGCCACAGCGCTACGTGAAATCTCCATTTGCAACTCTTTTGCCGCCTCTTCAGTAATGGCCTGGTCTGTCCAATCCGGATACTTTCGCAACAACTTTTTGATATGGGTGCGTACTTTTCCAATATATTTATAAGGGGACTTAAGCCCTCGATTATCTTCAATAACTGCTTCTACACCCAATATTCTTTTAGTGCGTATCAGCTTGAAAACCGTGTTACGATGAAACCCGCAAATGTCACCGGCAACCTTTTGGGTGCAAAGCCCTTTTTCAACCTAAATTGAGCGATTTTAAGCATCTATGAAAGATAATTTTCTCATAAACTCCGCAATTACCAAGAGCTTGTCAATTTATTAAGCCATTTTTTTTATTCACCCAATGGGTGATTCGAATTTTCTTCCCATCCATTACAGCTATTCTTAAATTACTGACGAACAACCCACTGAAAATTCAGTCGAATCATATAATTTTTACTTTCTCTTTTTACTCTTTTATGATATGAGCATTACAAAATAATAGAAAACAATTTAATTCATAAGCGAAGAGAAATTAACATGAAAAAAGCCCGCGGTTCACGACGAATAAACAAAATCGGAACGACGACTGACACTATTACCGGCAGGGGAGGCTTGGCACTGTTTAGCCGCTATCTCGAAATGACTGGTATTTTGGACATTCTTAATTCAAAATTCGGATTTATGCGTAAAAGTTCTAAAGGGCTCCACGTTTGGATTTTGTTCAAGCAGATTTTCTGCTTCTTTTTGGATGGAACATCTCGCCATTTGACGTACTTTGACCAATTAAAAAATGACAAAGGTTATGCGGCGGCGATAGAGACAAAACCTTCACAGATGGCATCATCTCACATGATTAAGCGTTTTTTCAAGATCTTTGGTTGGTGGTTCGCCAGACACTTTCGCTGGGTACTCCACAAGCTGTTTATCTGGCGTTTAAAAATCACAAAGCCCATTGAAATAGAACTGTATCTCGATTCGATGGTGATGGACAATGACGATGCCCAAAAACGACAAGGTGTTCAACCCACCTACAAGAAAAAGAAAGGGTTTCATCCGTTACAGATCATTTGGAACGGCAAAATTGTTGATGGCATCTTCAGGGGCGGAAGCAAAAATGGCAACTTCGGCAATACCGTTGTCAACATGGTCACTGACTTGGTGAATCTTATCCATAGCGAGTACAGCGAAACCGTCACGATAATCCTGCGTTGCGACAGCGGCTTTTTTGATGAGAAAAATTTTGCCGCCTTTGATGAACTCAACATTGGATTTATTGCCAGCGGAAAAATGTATAGTGCTGTCAAACAACAGGCTGGCGCTGCTGCAGATTCCTACTGGAATTCATATAATATCAAAGAGCAGACGTGGTCCTTTTTAGAGTTCGGTTTTCGATGCGACAAGTGGAAACGTTTTTATCGGACCTTTTACACTCGCTGTCTTTATGAAGGCAAACAAATGCTGCTTGATTTCGCCCGCCCAGACAATGTCATTCTTACCAATATAGGTATTAATGATAAAGTGCTTGAAAATTGTACCCCACAGCGTCGGCAGCACTGGCTCACACCCGAAGCGATTATCAACAGCTACCATCAGTGTGGCGCAGATGAACTTTCCCATCGAGGATTAAAAGATTTTGGTTTCGAGCAATTGCCTTTCAAAAGATTCGGTCAAAACTCCGCATTTTACTACTGCATGCTGATTTCTTTTTTTCTGTTCGAGACCTTCAAAGAAGACGTGACAGCAAAAGTAATACCGATAACAAGTTATGCCACATCTGTACGCCGAAAGATAGTCGATATTGCAGCCAAAATTGTAGAAAAAGGCCGCACAATCACTTTAAAACTATCTCAATCGGCCATGCAAGCCCTTAAGTTTGATCTACTATGGGCCAATTGCCAGAATCCACCACCCATCTGGATTTAAAATTTATTTCTCCATCCCTCATCCCCAATACACAATAAAGTGTAAATGGTGATGTATGCTCAAAATTTAGCATAAATGTCGCTAAGTTCAAGAACAGTGAGCACTTATTGCAATTTTCGAACTTTTCCCAAGTACTGCTGAAATAATACGCCTTCCGCTTACCGAAAAAGATCTTTTGACTTAAAATTGCTGCTTGAGTAGAATGTTCTGCATCATAAAATGCGGTTCAATCTCAAAACCGCTCAATTTAGGTTCAACCAAATCGATTGCCGCCAGTTTACGTTCATTAACACTGCCGGAATCAAAGCGGGCAACCGGAATGTACTTCCAAAAGACAGTATGGATAATAGTTCTTTCCTGCTTGTCCCGCTCTTTTATT
>Ga0255367_1107_pt2 | contig 20304 bp, 21 predicted proteins | sample ANMaggSeSYBR01D8_FD_182098 | JGI IMG/M metagenome (GOLD analysis project Ga0255367, IMG submission 182098) | Sediment cell enrichment communities from methane seep in Santa Monica Basin, California, United Staets - ANME aggregate JGI... | ecosystem: Environmental > Aquatic > Marine > Cold seeps >... | reverse complement strand
CGGTCAATGTTGAAAAGATTCCAGCCCTGTTAGTTACTTCAATCTCTCGCCACCTGTCGTTATATCTGTGGCTGCGCTATCCCTGCACTTATGCGCCCCCTTCTGTAAAGGTAGTTAATTAGCAAAAGAATAACAATAATGAGACCGTAAACACATTAAAATAAAATATCGAATAACTATGGGGAAATTACAATGAATGAGCCTATAATTGTACTCAATTTCAAGACATATACCGAAGGAACGGGGAAGAATGCCGTTACTATTGCACAAGCATGCAGGGATGTATCAGACGAGACAGGCGCACATATCGCGGTAGCTCCCCAGCTCCCTGATATCCACAGGGTTGCATCAAGTGTGGACATACCCGTATTCTCCCAGCACCTTGATGGTGTGGGGTCGGGCAGTTTCACCGGGCACATCATGGCCGAAGCTGTGAAAGAAGCAGGTGCTACCGGCACGCTCATTAACCATTCGGAAAGGCGCCTGAAACTGGCTGATATAGATGCATCCATTACGGCTGCCCGCAGAACAGGTCTGACCACCATTGTATGTACTAATAATATTGCCACCACCAGTGCAGCATCGGCATTAGGTCCGGATTATGTAGCAGTTGAACCCCCTGAACTCATAGGTTCTGGCATCCCTGTTTCCAAGGCCGACCCTGAAGTTGTATCAGGTTCGGTGGAAGCTGTAAAAAATATCAATCCGGATGTAAAGGTGCTCTGCGGTGCCGGTATCAGTAAGGGCGAAGACATGAAAGCCGCACTGGAACTGGGCAGCGTGGGCGTGCTGCTGGCCTCAGGTGTGGTAAAATCCAGTGATCCGAAAAAGGCCCTGTTTGACCTGGTGAGCGGGATCTGATACCGGGCAGGGAAATAATATTTACAGTCAGTGGACTATCTTTGAGATATCAAGTTCAAGAATATCCTCTGCCCCTAATGCCTTGAGCTTTGGTATCAATATATTGATATCACCCTTATTTACCACGGTCTCCAGTGCATAGTAATCGGATTTGTAGAGCTGGCTCACGGTTGGGTTCTTCATGGCAGGAAGTGCTTCGATCACGGTATCCAGATTGTCCTTGTGCACATTAAGAACAATGAGCACTTTTCCCCTGGCCTCAATTACTGCCAGTAGCAGTGTCCTGATCTCTTTTATATCCTTTCGTTTTTCAGGATCATCCCAGCTCTTCTTGTTAGCGATAAGCTTGGTTGAGGATTCGGCTATTATATCCACTATCTTCAGGCCGTTCTTCCTTAAGGTAGAACCGGTCTCGGTCAGATCCACCACTACATCCACAAGCTCCGGAACTTTTGCCTCTGTAGCACCATAAGAATAGAATATCTCAACCGGAACGCCCATTTTCTCAAAAAAAGCTTTGGTCATGTTGGGATATTCGGTAGATACCCTGCTGTTTGGTTTGATATCACTGGCACTCTTGATAGAATCGTCTGTCTGGGGTACTGCGATCACGATCTTGACATTGCCTGCCCCCTGTTTACTATATGGAAGGTCTGCAACCTCCACAACATCGCTTTGGGATTCTTTTACCCAGTCCAGTCCTGTTATCCCGATGTCAAAATATCCCTGTTCTACATATTTTGGGATTTCCTGTGGACGCAGTACCTTAACTTTACTTATCCTAGGGTCATTTATTTTTGGGTTGTATTCCCTGTCTGTTTTTTTTATAGGAAGGTCTGCCTGTTTGAACAGCAGTAATGTTTGCTCTTCCAGACTGCCTTTTGGTATAACTATATTGATCATAATAAATCCTCAGGTTTTTGGGGGTTAGAATACTTATTAGTGGATATTAAAGTTTTTTGTCGAAATTGATGAAACTGGTTTCATATGAGCTTTTCATGTGAGTTCTTCATATGTGTTATACAATAGTCTCAACAACGATACAGGGGATGCACACACATACTAAAATATTATATCAGGTATTAAAATATTCCATCACTTCTATCATTTTACTGTAATCTACCTCTGTAGCGTAGCAACCGTCGTTCAAAAGTGGAACACCATACGTCGTAATGTTCTTACGCTTTAAAGAGCGCATGACCTTGTTGAGTTCATAATGGCATGCTAAAAGAAGTGCACCATCAGCTGATTCCTTTTTGATAATATGCCTTACATACGAAGAACCTGCAACGATAAAGAGGGTATAGTTATACCTTTCTGCATCTGTCTTTATCTTAGAGAATATGCACTTTCCGCATGAGATACACTCAATACCATACATTGTTGATGCCGCCGGACAATCAAGTGATCGCATGCAATGGGGGGCAAGCAGTAAACGGTGTTTAGTCTTTTTAAAAGCAGATGTGTGCGCCATGTTCTTAAGAGAAACCATCCATCGTTCCAGCTTTTGGGTATCAGAATACTTCTGGAAGATAGCTTTTATCGGTAGATAGAAAAAATCAAGTATGTTTACAAAAAAACCAGCAAGCCAGACATTCCTATTAAGACTGGCACGGCTCACAAACAAAGCCAGAGTGACCAGGGAAATGGACACAACCACAACCATGATCAGTGCAATCCCGATTAGATCATACATTGTCACATATCTCCATCTTATGAATCACTTCCGCCACATCTACTCTTGTATCATAACATCCATCCCTTATCAGGCAAATGCCTTGAACAGGTACAAACTTTGATACTGCCTGCATTGACTCGGTCAGTTCAACATAACATGCTACTCCAAGACATGCGCCCGGGTCATAGGACTTCATGATCTTCCTGACAAAACTGTCGCCCGGCACAATAAACACTTTGAAATTATACTCATCTGCTGCTTCTACTATGCGTTTAATGTCACACTTGCCACATCTGGTGCACTCATACCCCACTATAGGGTCGCATCTCGCCTTGCATTCAGGATGCCTCATACACTGTGGCAGTATAACAGCGCGTCTTACCTTTGTCTTTTTAAACTTATCAAGCATAACTGCATTCTTGACCTCGATCAATATCTCATCTACAATTTCTTCTTTAATAGAAAAAATCCTGCATATCCATTTTGCAGGCGAGTAGAAGAGATAGAGCATAAATAAGATGTAATTCGGGAATATGATCTTGTGTTTCCTGAGACTATAGGCACCAAACAGTAACGCTATTCCTGTCACCAGTATAACTGCGATTACCAGGAATACGAACAGTTTGCCCAGTAGTTCATAGGAGATCAGCATGAACTGAAAACGGTTATGTCGGTATTTAAGATTGTCGTGGGATTACAAACTAAAAAGAAACAGAAAGGTATTTGTTTAGCTCAGGCATAACTTTCGACTGATAAGTTGCTCCAATTCCTCAAGTTCACTCCCAGTCTGTGATCTTTAGTCTGCCAATGAAGATCTAATAGGTTTGGTTTGTACACGCCTTGTGTTTTGGGGCAAAATGATAATAGGAAATTATTGTATGTATGATCTGATCATTATAGGTGGAGGACCTTCCGGGTCTGCTGCTGGTAGAATTGCAGGAAAGAAAGGTTTGAAGACCCTGTTAATTGAAAAAAAAATATTTCCAAGATATAAACCATGTGGGGGAGCTCTTTCCGAACATGCAATGTCATATCTTGATTTTGAGATTCCTGAGTATATTATTGAAAGAGATATATTTGGTGCAAGGGCCCACTTCAAAGGTCAGGTTGTTGAACAGCATAAGGAAAGTAGAATAGCAGTTCTAATAACCAGAAGTATTTTAGACAATTATCTGCTTGAAAAAGCCGGAGAAACCGGAATTGAAATTAAAATGGGAGAAAAGGTTCTTGAGTACCAGGAAAAAAATAATCATGTAGAGGTTTTTACTGATAATGATACATATAAAGCAAAATTTATCATTATAGCAGAGGGTTCACAAGGTAAATTAAAATATCAAATTCGAAGAAAAGATCGAAAAGATGAATATGCAATAGGTGTTGTTGCAGAAATTGAAGCCGATAATGAATCAATAGATAAATATATACATAATGTTATTGACCTTCACTTTGGACTGTTTAAACATGGTTACGGGTGGATATTTCCACATGAAAAATATTACTCTGTCGGAATAGCTGGATTAGCAAAACACTTGCCCCATCCGAAAAAGACAATGTTAGATTTCTTAAATGAAAATAATTTTAATAGTAAGTATAAATTACATGGTCACATAATTCCAGCAGGAGGAATAAACCGAAAAATAACAAGTTCAAGAGTTATTTTAAGTGGGGATTCTGCTGGTTTTGTTGATTCTTTTATTGGAGAAGGTATTGCTTATGCCATAAGATCTGGCCAGATTGCATCAGAAGTTATTTCTAAAATAATATTAGATAATAGTGATTTAGAATCATTAGAAAGATATCAAATAATTTGTAGTTCAGAATTTATTGGTAATTTAAACTATTCATTAATTTTTACAAAATTGATAAATAGTTATCCTTCAATATTCTTAAAAATATTAGTTAGCAATGAAGCAATTGAAAAATATCTTGAAGTTACAACAATGAAAATATCATATAAAAGTTACATTAAATGGTTAATTCCAAGAATACCAATGTTTCTTTTAAGATCATAGGAATTACAGGGAATAAAATAGATTAATATAAGTAACTCATGAATAGTGATAACCTATTTTATTGAGCAGCACGAGGTAGTAATCATTCTACCAGAACAAAGCAAAAGATTAATTTCAGTAATATAATGATTAACCATGTTAATCTATTTATAGATTAACACCATATTAAAGGATGTGTGATAGATATGCCAGAAAATATCAATATAGTTTCAAAAGAAGCAGGTAAGATCCATTCAAAGATTGTCCAGGCAACGCCATATGAATTTACAATGGCCACGAGAGCTAAATGGGAGATGGTGATTGCCGATGAAGATATCACTATAGGTGCAGGCAGGTTTGAAAAGATCAAGGTCAAAAAGATCAATATCCAGAAAGATACACTGGCATTACCCTGTGCGTTCAATCACCATGCACTTGCATCTGTATTGAAATTAGGCGGCAAAGGTGGTGCATCGGCTCCTGTAGAACAGGACCGTGTTGTAGAATCGGCTTACATTATGGGTGTTGAGTCAGGTGATATCAGGCGTGGTGATCTGCTTGCTGTGATCAACGTATTCCCGATAATGTTCGCAAGGGAAGCCACAAACCCAATTGAGATGCTTTAGGGGGAGTGCATATGGAAACATGTGTGATATGCCATCAACCCCAGGATACAAAGCATTTCCCTAACTACAATATCTGTACAACATGTCACGATCTGCTGGAGGACCTGATGAGTGAGTATTTCCTTAGAACCATACAGAAAAAAGGGAAAGATGTGTACAAGGGGTATCAAAAGTATCTTGAAAATAGTAGCCAGTATATTTCAGACTATAAGAAGATCCAGCGCAATTCCGGGCAACAGTTTAAGCAAATTGATGATCGTTTACGCTCTGAACTGCAATCAGGGGGACCAAAGCAACGGTATATTGAATTGATGCTGGATACACTGGAATGGTTGAAGTCAACACCGGAGTTCTATAATTACTATTTCAAGGAATACTATGTCTGCCCGACATGCGGTGCCTCGATATTTGACCATTTCCACAAACATGATGTGGGTGACTGGTTAATCATTTCCTGTGAAAAATGTGACACTGTAATAAAGAAATTCTATTCGCCGAAATTGGTATAGAGAGATTGTCGGAAAAGCCTGATTTTCGAATTTTTCAACATTACTGTTTAAACTTGACCGGGCGCAGCATAGTGATTCGAAATTAACAATATTTTTGAATGTTTGAATTTAGGCCCTTTTCAGGTACTTTTCCGACAATCTCATAGAGCAGGGGGCTCACCCCTGTTAATTTTTATTTTATTGCATGGTGATTCACATCAGTGGCACATTAAGGAATCCCAGCAGAATAACGATTATCACACCTGGTATTCCTCCAATAGCGCAGATCAATATTGATACCCAGTTGATATCTACTGAAAAACCTATGTTGAGCATTCCTATTACAAAGTTTGAGATGAATAGTAGTATCAAACCTACAATGGAATTTACGACAAGGTATTTTACAACTTTAAAGAAATAGTATACGCCGATGAATGCGGCGATTGCGACCACAAGAATAGCCAAACCGGTTAATATTTCCAAAGGCATAATGTTTTATTCTCCTTATGTATACTAACAGTATCAAGATTATATTATTTAGTTCTTATCCCGCAGGCCGTCCCAAAAACAACTTTCAACGACACCTTAAAGTCCTAGAGTTTTTACATCCCAACACCCGCCTCAACAGCACCTGCGCAAACCCGGTAACAGCAATTCTTCACTCTATGAGCCGAATCCTCTATAAGCTAAATCTTCTATTAACCAATTCGGGCTTCCTTATCAGCAGTTATGCATTTCAGCCTATATAACTCAGGTCTTCCTCTTGACTCTTTTTTTCCTGGATCTCTTTCAGGTACTTCTTAAATCCGTCATCAAATTTCCTGGCTTCCTTCTCTATTCCACTCAGGTCTATTTCAATTCCAAGCAGTTCAGAAGCTTTTCTTAATCCTGCATAGCATGCTTTTATGTCCAATGTCTCGGGAAAAGAAGTCTCAGCCAATAGAGCGATTCCTTTTAATCCCATACGCTGTGCATATTCGATAACCAGGCCGTTAACTCCACCTATTTGCATACTGGTGTCAGCTATTTCTACAGACTCACTTTTTAAATAATCCAAAGGCTCCTGGGAAGTTGCAACCCCGAATACATTTGGCTCTTCAACAAATTGTTGTATATGTGTTGCTATCACTGTATAAATAATATCTACATCACATAGCTTTGCAGTTTCAACAATTTTCTCAGCCAGCTCATTATCCTTTGTAATAGAACCAAACTGCATATCACCTGCAAACAAAATGATATTTTGCTCTTTTGAATAGTAGAATTTAAAGGGGCTTACATCCCTTTCCATAGGTACTACCAGGCCTTTTTCAAAGAACACAAGGGAAGGCGAGAGATGCGGTACGTAGATATCAGCGAACATCTCAGGTTTCAGGAGTTCAATAAAAGAGGTAACAGTATTCTTGGCAACCATTCCCATTCCGGGAAGACCTACCAGCATTCTGGGCATTTCCATTTCCGGTTTATTATAAAATCGTATTTCCATATTGTTCAGGTCCTTCTCGACTTATTAGATGTATTCTGAATTTGGGGTGTCATCCATGCTATGGTGTTCATCCATGCTATGGTGTTCATCCATGTTAGGGTGTTCATCCATGTTAGGGTGTTCATCCATGTTAGGGTGTTCATTCAAGGTAAAAATATTCCTTTGTCAACGGGTCAATGGCAATTTTTTCGCCTTCAGGATTACCATCGTAGCCGGGATATCCATATTTTCCAGCCGTAGCATCGAGAACCACACATTTTTTGCCATCAATTTCATAGTAGGATATCTGCTGGTCTTCAAGTAGCTCATCCGGAGAGTAATAGAAATAAAACCTTATATCGAAGTCAACAATAGCTTCATTCTTATTCCTGTTCTCAAAGATCACACCGCCGTTTGTAGTTAAACCATTACACTTGTCGCTTGTCCATATAACTTCCGAGTTCTGGCATGAAGGATAATGGTCATATGAAAGGCGGTCTACCATCAGTTCATAATCTGTCCTGGACGGGACCACGTACACATTCAATGGGTTGGATGAAGAGACATCATATTGTATATCCATGTACTCGATTGGCGGATTAAATTCTGAACCATCACCGCCATAATAATAGAGATAACCGGGTTTTAAGGTAAAGGTTTGTTGTTTTTGCTCTAAAATATAGAGGTTACCGTTTTCCATAACTACATTCATATTCCCGGTTTGACCCAGGTCCTTTGAGTACTGGGCGAGAATGGGCTCCCCGATATATTCCAGTAAATTTTCAGTATCAACATCACATGCCAGACAGTATGCATGGTCGGGTGTGAGCACCAGGTATGTCTGTATCCCCAGGTTCTCTAACAGCGACATGAGTAGGATCGTCAGGTCTTCACAATCTCCTCCATGTATATCCAGGGTTTCATATGGAGTCTGTATGAATTCCTCTTTCCTGGGGTCACTGTAATAAGAAAAGTCATCGATCACAAATCTATAGAGCTTATTTATCTGGCATTCCCTGTCACCTGAAGGGCATTCACTTACTACAGAAGAAGACTGTGCTCGCAGGGTCATATCTTCAAAAATAATCTCATTTATGTATGGTTCTGCCCTTCTGACAACAGGATCACCCATAACGTTTGAAAGAGTTTCTTCTTCAATGCAGCCACTAATTATTAATGCACAAATAATGAGAATAACCGCAAACCAGGTATTTTGTTTTTTCATACTATTAACATGTGAAGATGATGTATTCCTATTTTTCGATAGTATCAATTTGCGTGACATTATATTTTATATCTTCGCTTGAATCTCACCCCATCACTTCCTGCCTTAGCAGCACATACGCCAGCCCGGCCACACCGTACCCTAACAACAGCGGCATCCAATATTGGCAGTTGTTATCAATGCTCCTGATATGGTGTTTTAGTTCTCTAAGTCATTAGAGGTGGGATATTCGGAATTTCATGTACATACTCAGCAAAACCTTCAGCCTGGAAATTGAATGGCTTGCCGTCTATGGTCCCTGAAACATTATAATTCCCTGTCAATTCCCATATTGAGATTGTCGGAAAAGCCTAATTTTCGAATATTTCAGCTTTACTGTCTGAATATGACCGGGCGCAGCATAGTGATTTAGTCTTAACAATAATTCATGAAGTTTCAATTTAGGCGCTTTTCAGGTACTTTTCCGACAATCTCATATTATCAGATTACAACCCTCACCAGGTATTTGGAATGGAAGTGCAAATATCCTGGCTTTGGCCTTAAACGGCTTGTAGAGGAATTAGGGGGAATTCGTCTTGCTCTTGTGCAGGGGAAGACGGGTGGTAAGGTTGATTTGGTTGTTGTGGAGATGGATGCAAAACAAGTCAGTTTGTTCTCTTTGCTGGATTTAGGGAAGTTTATGGGAATGTAGGTAAATCGGTTGCTTGCGGATTAATGTTTTGATCGGGACTACACGAATTGGTTTGCTTGTTATTGGTTCTTAGTGGATATTTGAATGTATGTTTGGTTCATATGACCCTATAAACAATATGTAATTGTAGTGGTCAAGTTGAAATACTAACTCTCAGCCTCCATCCCTTCCCAGCCGCCCGGATGCACTTCACCCGGCTGCCCCCTACCTGCACTTGTACCCGCAGACAGGTGTAAATTAGATGTTTTTTGAGATAATACATGACTTTCGGCTCAGAAACGGGTTAAATTAGAGAACTTTTAAATATAGTAACTTCCTTTATTAATTCATGACTGAAATAAATCATGAGATTTTTTAATTTGTTCTGGAAATGCTAGGGCCGCATATATAGTTTGCGAAATACATAAGTAGTAATAAGTAGTAATCAGAAAATAATAAAAAGTCTCAGATTTGAATGGGCGCAGGTATAATTTCAAACTTCTCTAATTTAAAGCGTTACTATATACCCATATAGCCGAAACTCATGTAATACTAATATTTCCGGTAAATCTTGCTTCTGTGCCCCGTTTCAATAACTATGATCAACAAGCGATCATCCTGGATATCCAGGATCACACGGTATTCACCAACACGATGAGTGAAGAGGGGATGACGTTTTGCCCCTTTGATCTTCTTGACATAAGAATAAGGTTCGCCTTTGATACCATTGATCGATAGAATAATGTTCTGCGCAATATTCAAAGGGAGCTTTTTAAGATCCCTCTTTGCTTTTGAGGTATAGTTGACCTTGTAGCTCATGACAGGTCAAACTCTTTCATGATCTCTTCTTCAGAATGAAGGCGGCCCTGCTTGATATCTTCAAGTGCCTCTTCGATACCAAGTATCGCTTCATCGCTGAGTGATTCGTCATCGATCGCCAGATTCGCCAACCGTTCTACAACTGAACTATATGATTCACGTGGATAACGTTTCAAAGATGTCAACATATCCTTAACTCTGGGATTTATGCAGATTGTTGTAGTAGCTGCCATATAGTCATCTATATGTACCTATATATTAAATATATGTTGGTATAGATATACCTCCCACCGCAGCCCGTCAGGGCGGCAGGGTGGCAGCCAGCCTTGTGTATTCGTGCGAGTTTCGACCATATATTAAATATATGTTGATATAGAGAAGCAATCAAATTAGAATTAAATCCGGCGTTTCTAACTTGATAGTACGATTATAACTAACCCACTATGTAAAAAAATCACACTATTTCTCTTGAAAACCAAGTAGCTACGCTTCCTCCTCTATTAAGCTGCCAATAATCCTTTTAAATGACATTTGCCTGAAGAATTTTACTACAACCAGTTTGATCATTGCTTCTACATCATACTTGAAATGCCAAGTTTTATCACTGTAGAAATTGTTCATTATTTCAAGAAATGCAGGAAAAAAACATGGATAAAAGACCTACAGTTGATGAATATTTTATGGAGATAGCTGCGGTGGTTGCCAAGCGCTCCACATGCCTGAGAAACCATGTAGGAGCCGTAATAGTACGGGATAAGCGCATCCTTTCAACAGGATATAACGGTGCGCCAAGGAACCTTGAACACTGTATTGATATCGGGTGCATGCGTGAGCAGCAAAATATTGCTTCAGGTACCAGGCATGAAATATGCAGGGCCGTACATGCCGAACAGAACGCCATCATCCAGTCAGCACTACACGGCGTAAGTATTGAAGATGCCACCCTCTACTGTACTCACCAGCCATGTATATTATGTGCAAAGATGATAATCAATTCAAAGGTAAAGAGGGTCGTATTCGCTAATAATTATCCTGACACTGAAGCACTCAGGTTCTTTGAAAGTGCAGGCGTGGAAGTAAGAAGTTTCCAATCAGAACCAAAATGATACAACAATAAATATGGAGATCACATGGACGATATTGATGCAAAATTATTGAAGATCACACAAGACGGCATTTTGCTTATTCCCGAGCCGTTCAATGAAGTCGCCGCACAACTGGGCATTTCTGTGGATGCTGTGATACACAGGATAGAGAACATGCAGCGTGAAGGTGTTATCAGGCGCTTTGGTGCATCCATAGGGCACAGGGTGATAGGTATTACTGCAAACGCCATGTGTACCTGGAATGTACCCGATGATCGTGTAGAGGATGTAGGTGCCATTATGGCCGGATTTACAGAAGTTACCCACTGTTACCAGAGGCCCAGGAGACAGGGCTGGCCGTATAACCTGTTCACAATGGTACATGCATACACGCAGGAAGAGTGCAAAAAAATAGCCAGGCAGATATCCCATGCCACAAGTATTGATGATTATAATATATTGTTCAGTGAAAAAGAATTCAAGAAAACCGGTGTAAGGCTTTGAATGATAACATACCCCGACCCCCACCCCTGTTGAATGATAACTCGCCCAGACTCCTACCCCTGTTAATAGATATGAATGACAGGAAAGTGGTGATATTCGGCGGCGGGCAGGTGGGTGAAAGAAAAGCCACCCTGTTTTCCAGGTATGCACCCACCACAGTCATCAGCCGCAGTTTCACTCCTGCTATCCGGGAACTGGGACGACAGGGTGTCTGCCTGGTCAATGTCGGTACTGAACTGCCTGTTGATGAGATCACTCGGTATGTCAGGGATGCGTTTTTAGTAGTACCCACAACAAGTGACCTGGAGCTTAACAGGAAAATACGGGATATCGCACACAATAACGGGTGCCTGGTAAATTCGGTTGACGGACCGGAAGATATTGTGGTGCCGTCTATTATCGAGAGGGGGGATATTATCCTTGCCATCTCTACCGGTGGTGCCAGTCCTGCTCTTTCCAGGTATATGAGACAAAAGATAGAACAGGCCATCGGGCCGCAGTTCGAGGATATGGCCAGGCTTTTGGGGGAGATCAGGCCGGTATTGAAAAAAGAGGTAGGGTCCCAGGCTGACCGTTCCAAAATATTATGGGCTATACTGGAAGATGAGGATGTGTGGAAGGCACTGGCAGAGTCTTATGAACTGGCTTTTAATATTGCCTTAAAACATATAACTAATGGAGTTAATTAGTTCAACTAAAAAGGCAGAGTAACAAGGAGAGTTTGATGACAGAGATTTCCAGCATGCTGATAACACATGTAAAAGCCGGTGTAGAAGACATCGAGAAGCTTCATGCATGGCATGGCAGTGTGGATAAAATAGTTAAGATGCTGTATGCCGTTGAACAGGTGGAGGAGTGCTGTGTACTTATGACCTGCAACAGGGTGGAGATATATGTGGTCTCACCCAAAGGAAGCAGGGTATTATTCCATTTTGCTAAAAAGATGAATGTACCTGAAAGGATCGTGGATTTTTATGACCATGAGGAATCCATGCGTCACCTGATGCGGGTAACATCCGGCCTGGAGTCAATGATCGTAGGGGAGGACCAGATACTTGGCCAGGTAAAGGATCTGTTCAATATTGCCAGGAGTTCAGGAACTACTGGAAAAATGATCGATACGGTCTTTGGCAAAGCCATACATGTGGGAAAACGGGTCAGAAATGAAACGGCCATCAATAAGGGTTCTGTTTCCATTGGTTCTGCAGCAGTGGAACTGGCAGAGGATGAGCTTGGGAGCCTTGAAGAAAAGTCCATTATGGTGATCGGTGCCGGTGAGATGGGGACGCTGGTTGCCAGAGCGCTGGCAAACAGGAACCTCCGTGCTATATATGTGGCCAACCGCACATATGAGAAGGCAGTAAAACTTGCAGATGAACTGGACGGGACTGCAATTAAGTACGAGGAGATGGGGGATTATATCAAACAGTCCGATGTGGTTATCAGTGCCACTGCCGCACCTCATCTTGTGGTTACCAGGGACATGATCGAAAATGCCATGTCAGAACGTAATGAGGATATACTGCTTGTCGATATTGCAAATCCCAGGGATATTGAGGAGGCAACTGGTGAGGTTGGGGGTGTCAGGCTTTTCAATATTGATAGTTTGAAGAGGATCAGTGAAAAGAACCTTGCAAAGCGTAAGGGTGAGGTCCCGAAAGTGAAAACGATCATTGAAGAAGAGCTGGAACTGCTAAAAAAGCAGTATAAACGCCAGAACGCTGACAGGGTCATATCAGACCTGTACAGTGCAATGGATAAGATCCGGTGCCATGAACGGGATGTGGCTATAAACAAGTTGAAAGCAAAACACACCATAGGTGAGATGGAGTGCGAGGTATTGAATGACCTTACTCATGCCTTGGCATATAAAATACTGGCCGAGCCCACGAAAGTTTTGCGCAGGGCTGCTGAACAAGACGATGAAGAATATCTTACGACTGTGAAAGAACTGTTCAAGTTGAACGGCGGTAAGTAAAGTAATAATTAGTATCCGCTTCAAATCTTAAGGGTAACTGACTCTATCTTGAAATCGAAAGACTGCTTATGCACTTGATTTACGTATAGGAAAGTATAAACGCATTTGTTTATCTTGCTATTGAAATTAGATAAATGATGAGAAAAACATCACATTTCTATTTTGCCCCGAAGGGGCTTTCTTGAGTGGATACAATAATAATTATTGCTTTGGTAACTACCCAAAAATGGGTTAAATATAAGGCTCTCCGCTGTTTTCTATGGGTAATATAACTTGACTTTGTCAAATTAGATCATAAAAGTTGCTCCTGATATCGATTGTACTATAACTAATATATTTTTACCAAATCATCTCACTTTCCGCAGGTCAAATGAGTATTCGTATTATTTTTCCTGATAGCGTTTTTAAAAATCTGATTATATTTATATTTTATAAGTATGTGTTGTTTATGGACAAAATTGCGGTGTTTTTGATATTAGAGTTATTAGAGTTAATATTTCATGGAAACTATTGGAAAAATCCACATTTCGAGACATTTAAACTTAGGAAATAATTGCAGCACGCCTCATCATAGCGTTTTGCTTTCAAACAATATTTAAGATATCCCGGTTAGATCATTTTTCCGACAGTCTCTCATGAGCATAAAATTGACAGAAACGCTATCAAAAGAAATTATTGAATTTTTGTAGATACCTGCGGAAAGTGAGATCATCTCTCAATAGCGATATCCTATGTAATGTGACAAAGTCAAGATAATATCCAAGAAACAAAACTATGGCGTCATTCTAGTATCTGTGTTAATAAAATGGAATAGTTTTATGTATACATTTAGCACCACCGCCCCCTTTGTTTTTTCTTTGAATTTTTTGAATGTATGACTGCAAATGTAGTGATATGTGTTACACTACACGAGATCACTGCCGATTTTTGATTCGGTAACAAATTATTGAAATATAAATCGGTCAAATGCTATCGAAAATAGAATCTCAAAACACTGGATTTTCTGATTAAAATCGGTGTTTTACACAGACGTTAAAATGACGCCATAGAAACAAAAGAAACAATTTATGAGATGAGCATATTGAGATTGTCGGAAAAGTACCTGAAAAACGTCTAAATTGAAACTTCCTGAAATATCGTTAAAACTAAATCACTATGCTGCACCCGGTCAAGTTTAGACAGTAAAGCTAAAATATTCGAAAATTAGACTTTTCCGACAATCTCATATTGAATATAAAAATTTCCGTATATAGCGAAATCTTCAAGACTTCATCATTAAGAAATATTTTTAAAAAGATATCTTAATCATATCTTTCCATACTAAATAGCGAAGAACCTAAAAACAACAGTTATTAGTCTTGATAATAGGCGCACCGATCAGATTATATCAGATTAAAAACAATTAATATCAGAAGTTTATTTTAACAACTGCCTAATTAAATGATTTCACCAATCTCCAAGAAACCTTAATGCAACAAATGGAAAATTGTAGTATGGTATTGGCATTATTAATAATTTATTCAAAAAATAATCGTTACTATTCAGCCATCCTTAACACCGGATGTAGATGGCGAAAATCCACTTTTTTGTGTCAATGGTAATACATTTTTTAGTTTTTAATACTGAGTCCAAGTCCATCGATTTCAAAGGTTTTTGACAATTCTGTGCAATTATCTATTTGTGGACTATTCAGTCTAACGATAACGTTTATGTATGGCTGAATAGTTACAAATAATCCTTATTCATTTCTAATTGATGGTGATTACTGATATTAACAACTATTTTTTCATGTAAAAATAAGGTAACTATTCAGCCATGCATAAACGTTATCTGTAGGCTAAATAGTCCAGTATTATTTAATGACACACATTTGTTAAACTTAGAGAAAATCGATGGCAATTGAGTCAGTAGTAAAAAATACAAAATGAATGAGAACTAGCATAAATAAACGGCTTTTCGTTATCAGTATCCTACTTTAGGGGTGGCTGAATAGTTACAAAATAAGTATTCATCATCCTCTTTTTTTCCATAAAATGGATTATCCAAAATTACTTTCGAAACCCAATATTCTCTGTCACCAAAGCTCTTATATACTACAAATCCTTTTTTGTTTAAATTGAAGCTATAATTTTTTAGATATTTTTCTATAATATTCAAGTCAATCTCTTCAATAAAATTTGGCTCATCTAAACCTGCTTTCTTGTAGAAATCACTAAATTTTCTATTGTTAAAAGGCAATTCACTGAAAATAAAACCGACTTGCATATAATCAAAAGTTGGTTCAGCGTTTTTTTCTATAACATCAGGTTGGAGAGCAATATAAAATATGAAATTATCGACACTAACCATAAAACCTGCAACTTCTCTGTGATGTGGTTTTACAATTCCTGCTTCAGAGTATCTCTGACTCTGCTCATTAAATGCTTGAATAAAGTTCTTAGGTCCAAAACCAAACCATGAACAATTAAAACTATTTTCAAAGCATGTCTGGTTTATTATAAAACTAGGATTGAAAAATATAGAATCAACTTCGAAATTATTATAAAATGTTGTTAAAACTTTTTCGAGTTCGCTCAGTGTTACAAACGACTTTTGGGGGGCATGAAAACAATAAGTTCCTTTTGAAAAGCTTGAGAAATCACTAAACAGAAAACACCCCGCAGATCGCTTAGTTTCAACTTTGAAATAGTGAAGGTCTTCATTTCCTATTCGAATAAGTGGATTAACAATGTCCTCCAATTGTTTTTCATCGTCATTGATATTTTTTTCTTGATTAATTTCTTTTTTTCCCTCTAAAACCTTCCCTTCCTTTGAATAAATATTTTTTCCAAATTCAGTCTCTGGTTCACTGGAATCTTCACTTGACTTTATGGAGTCTTCTGACCGCTTTTGATCCAGCCATTTATACAAATGAAATGATAATTTTTTTTCCCATTCATTTTCATCTTCATATGTAGCATATAAGAATTTTTTTTCCTTTTCAATTTTATTTTTAAACTCAATTACTTTTTGTAACTGGTCTCCGGGATCATCTAACATATAAATTGGGATTTCACGAAAGAAAAATAAAATATCTTTATTTTCTGAACATGCTACTTCGTATTCTTCTTCAAATCCAGATGAAAATTCTCCAGTATCACTGCCCCACTTTTTCCATAAGGTGAATACTAAAAGACTACTCTGCTTTATTTCTTCATTTATTTTTTCTTGTGGGCGACCTTTTCCAATTAGACAATCTTCCCAAACTTTAGCTTCAAGAAGAATCCCTTTTGATTTCGCTTTTGTAACATTTACGTTTTCAATGACCTGAGCCTCTGGCAAAATGGATATAACAGCTTTGAAATGCCAATAAACACCTAGAAAGTGTCAGTTTTTCTAAAATTTCATTATATGGGTTTGGATTGAGGGTATTTCAGGCAATTTTTGATACAATATATGCACAAACTCAATAGAATTAATTCAACTGTATCGAAATGTATTTATGATAGGTGCTAATGAATACGTTACGATTAGATCCTATTTTTTGTTATTTTTGGATTTTTAGCAATAATATGTACCTAAACAACTGTAATAGTTAGAATTTACTTAGAATTTCAATTGAAGGATTTGTAAATGAATTTTTTATAAATACACGCCTTAAATACCTCATAAATCAAAAAATAACGAATATACTCTGGAATGCCAGAGCCTCACCTGACTAAATAATTTTCGTTCTCTGCTCAAATCCGAAGGTGATGCTAAAAATATGGGAGTACACTTAAGATAATTTTCCGTGGTTGACATTTTATCCCCCATTAATACTATTTATTCACTATAATCTAAAAAGTCAGTGGTTTTTTATCTGCCTCATAATTAATAAAGTTAATTGTTCCTAACAAGAGATTGTCGGAAAAGTACCCGAAAAGCGCCTAAATTGAAGCTTCCATAAATATTGTTAAAACTAAATCACTATGCAGCGCCTGGTTAAGTTTAGACAGTAAAACTGAATTATTCGAAAATTAGGCTTTTCTGACAATCTCAACAAATTCTAGTAAAAATGATATCAATTCCCGTTTAAACAACTCAGAGATTATATTTTTTCGAAAAATCATCAAAATTTTTCACTATTTCAAAAAATTTATATATTCCAGAACAATTCGAAATTGAATCAACTCCTGAAGATAATTAAATATAATTATATTAATGTTCAATTCATTATTCCCTTGGGATATTGGATACCTGCGCCTATTTAGAAAATATTAAGACGAGCAAACCGGTTAGAGATATAAAACATGAGCAACTTCCCGATGTCTTCAGACCTCCGGTCCGAGCTCCGTGACTAATAGAATTGTAGAAAACTGTTAAATCGCAAGAAGGCTATAAAACATCACCAAAAGCAATATATTATCAAATTCTAGTTAACAAAACCTTAGTAATAATTAATTATCAGAAGGAATGCCTATGTTTCCGGTTACAAGAATGAGAAGACTCAGGTCATCGCCTTTAAGGCGGATGGTAAGAGAAACAACATTATCAGTAGATGACCTGATAGCACCACTGTTTATTGATGAGAACCTGGTAAAGCCCCAGCCAATTGCTTCCATGCCCGGTATCAGGAGGGAGACTCTCGAAAGTGTGGTAAATGAGGCAAGGGAACTGGCTGAGATGGGTATTCCTGCTGTGATACTTTTTGGACTGCCAAAGGAAAAGGACGAGACCGGCACCCATGCATATGGTGATGACGATGTGGTCCAGAATGCCACCCGTGCGATCAAAGCCGAACTGGGTGATGATATGGTAGTCATCACTGACCTGTGCCTGTGCGAATATACATCCCACGGTCATTGCGGTATTGTGGATCATAAGACCGGTGATGTCCTGAACGACCCCACCCTGCCCTTACTAGGTAAGACCGCAGTAAGCCATGCACGCGCAGGTGCGGATATTGTGGCACCCTCGGGAATGATGGACGGGATGGTGGCAGCCATACGCCAGGCCCTTGATGAGAACGGTTTTACGAACACTCCGATCATGTCCTATGCTGCCAAGTACTCATCATCGTTCTACGGGCCGTTTCGGGATGCTGCAGATTCAGGATACAGTTTCGGGGACCGTTCCACATACCAGATGGACCCGGGCAACAGCAATGAGGCCATGCGTGAGGTGCAGCAGGATATTGAGGAAGGGGCAGATATCGTGATGGTGAAACCGGCACTGCCGTACCTGGACCTGGTCTACCGTGTCAAGCACGAGTTCGGGATGCCAACCGCAGCGTATAATGTTAGCGGTGAATATTCCATGATAAAGGGAGCCATTGACCAGGGTTGGCTGGATGAGAGTGCCATTATGGAATCCCTTATATCCATCAAACGGGCCGGGGCTGATATGATACTTACATATTTCGCCAGGTATGCGGCTGAAAAGCTCAAGGGTTAACCTGGGATATCCTCTATATACCTCTTTTTTTAACGTATCGGAAATTATAAACGCATTTCGATATCGACACCGGTAATTTATTCAGTTTTAATCAAATCTTTTGACCGGATTTACAGGTGTGCCGAGCAAAGCTCATACTTGCCAGTTGGTGAAAATCCAACCTGAAGAAAGGCTAGCTACCACCTCAGAACAAAACCCCACACCCAGTCTGGTAACAGGCTGATGTGAAGCTGGGGGGATGGGATACCAGTTTTGAATATTGTAGCGACTGGTGAATGGTGAAGTATATTAAGTATATAATTCAAATAGTGTTATACTGATGAAAATCACTGAAATCATCTGGTTAGATGAAGTTAGAGAGAAGATCGAATATAAACATCGCTGTCTACCAACTGAAGTTGAGGAAGTTTTTACCAGCAAGCCAAAGATTAAGAAAATGCAGAAGGGATACTTCTGCGGTGAAGACGTCTATAGAATATTGGGACAGACAAAAGCCGGACGCTATCTAACAGTGTTTTTCATCCATAGGAGTACGAAAGGAGCACTAATTTTAAGTGCTCGTGACATGGACGAAAAAGAGAGAAAGAGTTATGCTAAAAAGTAAGAAACAAAGCTCACAGCAAGACCCATTACCAGAGGACTTCGGCTCGCTCGAAGAATTTTGGAAATTTTGGGATACCCATAGCACTTCTGACTATGAAGACTTTATGGAAGACGTGGATGTATCTATAGATATCCATACAAGCAAAGTATATTGTGCTGTGGCAAAAGACCTGCTCACTCAATTACAAACTCATGCCCAACAACAAGGAGTGTCAACAGAGACGCTTATAAACCTTTGGCTACGAGAAAAGGTAATGTAAGTTTAAGTGTATCGCAAATAACGGAAGTAATAATCAAACTCTGAGTATCCTTCCTCCATCCTTCCTGCTTGTTAAACCCTGCTTTATCCCGCCACTGTTTATTGATGAAAATCTAACAAAGCCCCAGCCAATTGCTTCCATGCCCGGTATCAGGAGGGAGACTCTTGAAAGTGTGGTAAATGAGGCCAGGGAACTGGCTGAGCTTGGCATTCCTGCTGTGATACTGTTCGGGCTGCCAAAGGAAAAGGATGAGACAGGCACCCATGCATACGGTGATGACGATGTGGTCCAGAATGCCACCCGCGCCATCAAAGCCGAACTGGGTGATGATATGGTAGTCATCACTGACCTGTGCCTGTGCGAATATACATCCCACGGTCATTGCGGTATTGTGAATTATAAGACCGGTGATGTGCAAAACGACCCCACCCTGCCTTTGCTGGGTAAGACTGCAGTAAGCCATGCACGGGCAGGTGCGGATATTGTGGCACCTTCGGGAATGATGGGCGGGATGGTGGCAGCCATCCGCCAGGCCCTTGATGAGAACGGTTTTACGAACACTCCGATCATGTCCTATGCTGCCAAGTACTCATCATCGTTCTACGGGCCGTTTCGGGATGCTGCAGATTCAGGATA
>Ga0255367_1111_pt1 | contig 21214 bp, 20 predicted proteins | sample ANMaggSeSYBR01D8_FD_182098 | JGI IMG/M metagenome (GOLD analysis project Ga0255367, IMG submission 182098) | Sediment cell enrichment communities from methane seep in Santa Monica Basin, California, United Staets - ANME aggregate JGI... | ecosystem: Environmental > Aquatic > Marine > Cold seeps >... | reverse complement strand
TATTGAATGATATTGATAATATTACTATTGATTATTATTTAAATCAACGGTACAATGAATCAGTATTAAGTTATAATATCATAGGGCAACTTAATGGAACTGATAAAGATAAAACGGTTATCATCGATTGTCTCTATGACTCATGGTGGTGTCAGGGTACTGCAGATTCTGCTATTGGTATGGGAATGGTGCTTGGTATTGCTAAATATTTCCAAGATCACAATATTACTCCAAAATATACGCTGAAATTTATTGCCTTTGGGGGAGAAGAATATGGCTTTCGAGGAGCAAAGTACTATGAGGCCATACATTCAGAGGAAAACATCATCTATGTTATCGACTTGAACCAATTAGGTTTCATACAAGAAGAGCCAAAATTATATCTTGAAATTATATCCAATAACCTAGGTTTCCTTAATGACATCTGGGAGATTGCTAAAAGAACCGCTTATGTCAACAAAACAGATTCTGCTGGAATGAGAAAATTTTGGATGCCTATGGGGGCACCAAGTGATGATCAGCCATTCGCTAGGAATAGACCATCTTGTAAAACCGTATGTTTTTTGAAAGGATTAAATTGGGTTCTCCATCATAGAGATGGAGGTATATTTGGGTTATATGAGTTGTCTTCGACAATAAAAACATAATCCTCTTTTTCATCAGACAATACATTGTTTTGACCCCATGGAACCGTTATATTTGGTTTATGTTTTATCTTTAATCCTTCAAAGGAAAAATTATAATCTACCTGTTCATGGTGTCCTCTTGGGCTAGCCCATGTTGGAGCGATGTAGCAATCAATAGTCTCGCTGTAATTGCTGGTTTTATTTGTGATTGTCATTTTATAACCCAATACTTCAAATTTACCTGCAATATCTGGCAACTCAGGTATATTCTGAATCTGCTCCATCGTAGTATAAAGGCCTAAATTAGTCATGTTTTCATATATTATCTCTGCTGCCCTGTGCTCCCCTTTAGTGCCAAATGCCCTACCTTTTGCTATTTCCCCAATTTCTTCGTCGTATTCACTCAATACAATGTTACTAAGTGCCGCTGTTATGTTGTATATGAATCGACTGTCCAATGCTCCACTATCAACCATCAAACCATGTTCTCCATCCTCTAAAACACTATTTTCACCATACAGTTCTATACTATCAACCCTTATGAAACTCACAACACTGGCTCCAATAAACATTGCTATTATGCTGAAAAACAAACATTTCTTACCAAATCTACTTTTCATAACAACTAACCCCCCATTATCCAATCAATATCATATGGTTCTTGTGCCGGAAACCAATCAAAAACAACAGTGGGAGTTAACCTATCTTCTCCCCTTTTTCCAGAGATACATTTTGGAAGAACTCGAGGTCGTCCCCAATAATTACCATTCCAATCGTTGCCATAGGAATTAAAGAAAAATGCTGATCGGCAATTAATATTTTTTATGAAATTGTTAGAAGTGATAATAGTATTGTTGGAGTTTCTGAGGAGAATCCCAGCATGTCCATTTTCCTGTATTGCATTTCCATAAATCCTCGTGTTATTTGAACTTTCAAGAATAATACCAGTAAATAGGCTATGTGAAACAATATTTTCTTGAATACTAGTATCTCTACATCTGGAAATCCAAATGCAACAGATGGTATTTTTTAACAATATATTATTTTTTATACATGTATTGTTGGAGCTATCAATAAAGATATTACAACCAATTTTATTAAGTACATTATAAATTACATTATCAGTAATTGTATTGTTATTGCTTTGTCTTGCTCTGATTCCCCAGTTTCCCAGATTATTCAAAATATTTCCGCTTATCGTACAATTCTCATATTTGTCAATAGAAATACCCGAACAGGTACGGAGGAAGAAATCGAGAAAATAACCTCCCTCGCCAGTAATCGTAAACCCCATTATTTTTACATGATCAGATGCAACCGTTATCACCATGTTTTCACTGTCTGATTCTTCATAGGTTCCACTTATGATCGTTTCATTTCTATCTTGACCAAGGAGATTAATTGATTTATCTACATGTATTAATTCGCTATAGGTACCATTGTAAACAAATACAGTGTCACCATCACTTGCATTATCAATTGCATCTTGAATCTTGCTGTAGTTACCGGATCCGCCACCTCCAACATAAAGGGTGTTTTCTCCATCCACATATTTAGAAACTTTAGTGTTATAGTAGGATATATAATCCTCCCCTTTGATATCGTAATCTAATGTTTTATAAACATTAGTGCATGTGATTTTTTCACCTTGTGTACGAGAGATGTTTGGTTCTTTCATGCAGTTATTGAAAAATATTTGATTTACCACAAATTGAAAACCTGTTTCTGCTGATTTTTTGACTTTCTGTATCGGAGAGGCATTCTCATGAAGTTCAGTTGCATTCTTGTTGATTTTAGTCATTCGTTTAACAAGAGGTTCATACGGCTCATCCCAAAGATTTACCAAACCCCAATTTACTACATTTAGTTTATCTCGATAACTAAACCAAGTATGTCCAACCAAATATGGAGTATTCAGACACTTTTTTGCATACCACTCAAAAAGATCCGCTCGACCTTCTTGGGAATATGCATATTTAGCAGATATGATTATACCACGCTCTATCAGTTCAGCCTTTGGAATAATTGGCCAAATACTGTCTCTTCCCGGAAAGGAATATTCACTTGAAAGCAAAGGTTTACCAGTTACGGCATGATAATTATACATCCAGTCATCAAGCGAGACACAACCAAATAATTCAGAGTAAATATACACTGATGGATCGTATGTCCATACATTCATTCGATAATAATTGACACTTATCACATCAATATAGTTACCACACTCCTCAAGAACCTCAAGTGGTACCCCTTGGAAAAAGAAGCGTACGCCTAAATTCAAATGATTTGGGTCCGCTACCTTAAGCGCTGAATTGGTAAAGTTAAAGTATGTTTTTGCGACAAGTCTGGAGAAAATGTCGATATCATCTTTTGCTCTGCCGCCCCTTATCTTCCATCCTTTAACCCCGAATCTCGTATAATCAAAAAGATCATCAAAATCTTCAATGTCCATATTCCATACATGATTGAAATCGTCTGTGTTATTGTCATATCTTTCTCTAAGAAAATCCACGGTTTTAATCTTCCCAGAAGTACTTTTGTTTGCAGCCATATATGTCTCAAGGAGAGTATTGTCATCTACAACATCTGGTCCCCATTTCATCTCATTATCTGTCTGATAACCAATGATGTTTGGATTATCTCTTAAATTTTTTGCAGTTTCATTAATTATACTTCTTACCTGCTCCTGCCACCCTTTATCAAAAACATCCGGAATCCTACGATGTTTCCAACCATCCTCTACAGTTATTTGCTTAAAACTAAACTTGTAGATATGAGGCATATCTGGAAAAAAATCGCCATCTCCCCCATTTAACGTGTTGAATCCCCATTCATTCAGTCTATCTTGAGTCATGTCAATCCAGTCAGAAATATTACCGTAATAGAACTTCCCAAGTTCAACGAATGCAATTCCGACTGAATAGAATTTTTCACCCTCTGGAGTAATTAACCACCATATGCCGTCCTTCTTTTGTACATTAAAAAATCCTGTAGCTGGAAATTCGGATTCATTAGCAAATCCAATCTTTTCGTCAGTTTCTTGAATTTTTTTTACGTTGTTTAAATCGGTAAATTCTGTCGTTGAGGTACAGCTATAAGTTGCATGTGACATGGCTGTTCCAATGAAAAAACATATTATGCTAAAAATCATAAATCTTCTAAACAAGGTCTTTTTGTTCAACACAATATATCCATCCGTTTCTCCCTTAAAAATTTAGGATTTGATATTTGATATATTATAGCTTAATTTAAATATTTTGTAAATGATATCGCGATCTTCATTAGAATTGGTTTCTAATCAGCTTTTTTGATGAGATTAAATATCAGGCGAGTAAATTAAAATTCCACGAAGAAATCCCACTAACTCTACCTCCCCCAACTCGGCTAATAGATAAATAAATAATAAGAATATTGTTATCCAATATACACAGTCACTGGAAGATCATATGGCACAACCAGATAAAAAATCACAACCACAAACAAGAAAACAAATAGTCATAAGATACTTTAAAAAAATCGTTCCGATTCTTGGTATTTTTATACTAATATTTCTTATTGTCGATATCGGCGCTGAGAAAATTATTGCCACATTTTTGAAGATTTCACCAATATATGTTGTTGTTGCTGCAGCCCTTACGTTTCCAAGGTTACTAATCAGAAATACGCAATGGCAACTTCTCCTAAAAAAACAGAAAATACAAGTAAGTTTCGTGAAGTCGTTGAAGATCTTTTTAATCGGGTATTTTTATGGCTCGGTAACGCCTGGTTATCTTGGACAAATGATACGAATTCCATATATGAAAAATGCAACGAAAGAACCGCTGGGGAAACTATTTGTGAATTCAACTATTGAGACTGCAGTACATGGCATGTCTCTCTACATTATGATGCTGATTGGCGCCTTCCTTGTCGCAGATCAATATCCGGAGATATTTTTTGGAGCCTGTGTTTTTGTTGGTACAAGCGTTTTAATTTATGCTTTTTTTATTAAGAAAGAACGGGGCGAGAAAACTTTCCATTTTCTGATTAAACTATTTATTCCAAAACGATTCGCAAGTCATATGGATCAATTTGTAGACACATTCTACAATGATTTCCCACGAATTAGAGACTATATTCTGCCATTTCTTCTCGGAATACCCGCCTGGATCATTATCTATTCTCAGATTTACATACTGGGATTATCACTCGATATCGAGGTGCCATATTTTCTGTTTCTTGTGCTGTATCCAATAGCCAATATTATAGCGTTTATACCGATATCTGCAGCAGGTTTGGGTACAAGAGAGGCGGCCCTGGTGTTCTTATTCTCGTTGTATGGCGTTGCACCAGAAAAAGCAGTAGTGCTATCACTAGCAGGTCATTTGCTCACTGATGTTCTTACCGGTTTCTATGGATTCATTATATCTCTTACAGAATCTAGAAACAGTAAAAATCTGTCAGAATTTGAACAATTTCTTGAAGCCTCTAACTGATAGCTAGTGTTATGATTCGAAAAATATCATATTCATTAGAGTAATAAACTATGTTTTATGAGTTAGCAGCATATTGATTATCCCTAACTTCTTAAAATCAGGAAATGTCAAAATAATGCCAACGATTATAGCAATCGCATCTGCAATAGGGAATGCAAACCAGAGAGTAGGATGACCAGACTGAACAGTAAGCAAATATAAAACTGGAAAGAATACGATAACCTGCCGTATCGCAAGAACTACAAATACCTTCGTTGCTTTACCAATCCCCTGGAAAAACGAGATAACAATAACTGCTGGACCTACTACAAAGAAAATAAGATTCATACGGCGAAACGCTTCGATACCTGTATTTACTAATACCGAATCTGAATTAAACAGTTTGATAAGTTCCCCTGGAATCAATTGAAATACCAAAAAAGCGATAAAAGAAACAATGATGGAAAACAACATCGCAATTTTTACTGCCTCTTTGATCCGATCGTAGTTTTTTGCACCATAATTGTACCCAATGATTGGGACAAAACTTCGATTCAAACCAAGCACTGGTGCCAAAATAAAAGATTGAAGCTTGAAATAAATACCGACAATGGCAATGTAAACTGCAGCAAGAGGCAACCCTTCAAGTATCTTATTCGTTCCTGCAATTGTTATACTCATTACTAACTGTATCATTATTGTTGGAACGCCAACAACAGATATGTTTCTGATTATTTTTGTGTCAAGTGCAAATCCTTTCAGTGTTATATCTACTTCATTTCTTTTGCTCAACAAAATAACCGTTACCATTACGCAAGAAATAATCCTAGATGCAACAGTTGCAATGGCTGCACCTTCCACCCCAAGCGCTGGAAACTCCCACAAGCCAAAGATTAAGAATGGATCCAAAACAATATTCAAAGAGGCAGTTAAAATCAGTATAAACATCGGCAACAGATAATTTCCTTGAGCCCTGAGAATATTGAGACCTGCTCTAAGATAGAATAATGAAAATGACCCCAAAAGAATGATTCGGATATATGCTGCACCAAGATGTATGATATTTGGATCACTGATAAACAATCTAATAATGTCCTCTGAGAAAAAGAGACCTATAAGGGTAGCAATAACTCCAAAAATTGCAGCTAAGATAATCGAATTGCCTGCAACCTGGCTTGCTTTCTCCTTCTGATTTTTTCCAAGTAAACGTGAAATTAAAGATTGAGATCCAACGCCCGTACCAGTTGCTATGCCAGCAAGAATCAGTTGTATTGGAAAAACTATTGAAAGAGCGGAAATAGCGGCAACACCAAGTCTACCAACAAAAATTGTATCAACTAAATTGTAACTTGTACCGACGATCAATCCGATTGTAGCAGGGATGGATAATCGCAGGAGAAGTTTTTTAACTGGTTCTTTTCCCAGTCGGCTGGCATTTGACTTGTTATTCATAATCAATACACTTCATTATCACGAAATGGTGTTACCTTGGAATGTAGGTATTGAATTAATAACTTTTCAAAATATGAGATAATTTTTATTCTTCACGATCTAAAGGATTCGCTTGATAAGATAAGTTGATACCAACAATAGAATTTTACAAAAATTTATTAGCATAATATAGTTCTACATCCCCTGATACTGTATGGAAAAACCACCGATCTTCATCATCGGTTGTCCTAGATCAGGAACGACATTGATGAGAGTAATTCTTGATTCGCATCCAACTATCTGCTGTGGTCCTGAAACACACCTTATTAAAAACATGAAAAATTTAAGAGAGAAAATCGGTGAAAGATGGGAAATGTTAAAACCATATGGCATCGAAGAACAAGTGCTGGATCAAAAAATACAAGAAATTCTTACGCTCTTCACAAACAATTATCTGAAGATGAAAAACAAAAAAAGATGGGTTGAAAAAACCCCTGAAAACATTTTTTATGTAGACGCTATAGACAAATTTTTCCCAAATTGTCAATTTATTAATGTCATCAGAGACGGCAGGGATGTAGTCTGTTCATTTAAGCAACGATGGGGTAGCAAAACCGTTCTTTCAGGGATAAAAAACTGGAATCGCAGTATTGAATTAACCTATACATATCGCACTATATTCAAAAAAGACCGCTATATAGAGACTAGATATGAAGATTTGGTCACTCGCCCAGAGCAGGAGACAAAAAAAATTATGGAATTTCTTGGAGAAGAGTGGATACCGGAACTTCTTGAGCACCATAAATCCGACCATGATTTTTGGTTTAATTTCAACAAAGAATCAAAAGATAACCAGAGAATAGAAAAACATCCACTTCGACATTCGCCAAGTAAACCAGTATTTTCATCAAGTGTTGGAAAATGGAAAAAAAATCTGAATGTCGTGGAAAAAGCATTGGTAAACATATATCTAGGAGAAAATCTGAAAAAACTAGGTTATAAATGAAGATATTCCTAGGATGGAGGTAACAATCCATTTTCAATTTTGTGAAGAACTTTCTGTTGTATATTTAAAGTATGTGAGATATTTATCCATTCTTTTGGATATGAATTGCTCTCTTCGCTGCAACTCCCCCAACAATACAGTTTTTCTTGGTTTGATAAAATCACGATAGTTGAGGTTTGATTGCAACGGCAAATCTAAAAATCTCATAATGTCCGCGATTGTTGATTGTGGATCTCCACATAGATCTTCATACCGTACATTGATATATTCTTCATCTTTTTGTAGAACATCAATGTTTTCTAAAAAAATGTCAGTTTCATTTGCTATCCTTTTGATCGCTGAAGTTACTCTGAGTGGAGTGTGCGAGGAATAAAGAAATCGATAATAACGAAGTCGAATATTGTTGTCAAAAACCTGGTCATACCATGGGGACAGCATGGCCATATAGGCACTTTTATTCTGCAAAAGGGTTCGCATTGCTTTGACCTGAGAGTTGAGTGTTTTCATAGGATTTCGATGGATAAATATGAATTTTGCGTTGGGGAACATTTTCCGAATATATGTAAAATTAGAGAAATCAAATGGGTTTTTCAGAAGAAGAGGTTTTTTGGAATTCGAGATAAATTGAATTTTTTTGCATAGCTCTGTGAAGAGCGATAGATTGTTCTGGTTTAGTCGGGATTGTTTGGTCTTTTGAGCGAGGAGGAAACCATATTCCTCAGGAAAATCAGGAGTTATCTGCAATCGGTCGATTCCGCGAGTCATCTGGGATTGATGTCTAAAAAATTCTGACAAATTGTCCTTTGCGTTGTCCTCCAGATGGTTTATGTGATTTTGCAGAAGTTCATCGTACTTGATAATATGGTATGCAATGATAACGTTAAAACAGTTAGTTGCATCTAGCATTTTGTAGAGTATGCTTGTTCCTGATCGCTGTAACCCCATGATAAATACTGGTTGAAACGAGATATTTTTTATTTTGTCCAGGTATTGTATGTCTAAATCTGATGTTGAATCTATATTTTTCATGAGCCTCATATCTATTCTACGGATTATGGGTATGAGAAAGCATATTAATAGATTTTTAGAACGGTCTTTGCTAAGATGAAGACATCCCCCTATTGGAACACATTTGGCAAAGTATATAATGGGGGAAGGTAAATACAAGAGAAAATTAATCTTAAAAACAGAATGGGTAGAGAGATCATGCAAAAGGTAGTATTAATTGGTGTTGACGGAGCAACTCCTGATCTCATCGATAAATGGGTAAATGAGGGAAAGCTCCCAAATTTTCAGAAACTACGAGAAAACGGGACATGGGGAAAACTTAAATCGACCACACCCCCATTCAGTGCACCCGCATGGACATCAATAGTTACCGGTTGCAACCCAGGAAAACATGGAATCTATGGCTTTGAAAGCACTGGTACCCTCGAACCACATCTCATAAATTCTCGCCATAGAAAGGTTCCAGCCATTTGGAGTTTTTTAACAAGCATCGGAATGAAAAGCATCGTAGTTAATGTTCCCGGTACTTACCCACCAGAGAAAATAAATGGTGCAATGATTACAGGCTTGCTTACACCATCTCGTGATTCAAATTTCACATACCCTAAGGACATCAAAAAGCGATTGACCAAAGGTGATCTGGGTGAATATGAGCTAGAACAGTTTTGGCTGGAGGATTTTTCACGTTCACGCATGAAAAAACGTGCTCCCGAAAAACTATTGAACCATATTAACAGGCAAATGACCTCCCGTTCACAGGTTGGATTAAATCTCATGAACGAATCAGATTGGGATTTTACCATGATTGTTTTTCGTGGCACAGACACTGCACAGCATTTCCTCTTTGATAAAAAGGACTTATTGCTCTCATGCTATCAAAAGGTAGATGAATTTATTGGCAAGATTATGAACAGAACACCAGATGCCTTATTTTTTGTTGTCTCTGATCATGGCTTTGAAGAAATTAAAAAAATATTATACCCTGATAATGTATTATATAACTCCAGTTTCTTAACACCGTCTCAGGATCCATACGATAGTCCTGTTTCTCAATTTTATTCGTTGATTTACAGAGCCATCAATTGGTTTTTGAGAATACTTCCTGCAAAGTTTCTCAGAGAATCAAAAACAATCAAGAAACTGCTCTTTTCAGGTTCTTCAAAAGCAAAACTCATTGATTTTTCTAAAACCAAAGCATTTTCTACAGCAGATGGTCGCGGTATTCAAATATGCCGTAAAGACAAATACAAGGAAGGAATAGTGGAAGCAACAGATTATAACAAGGTATGCGAAGAGGTAAGTAAGCTCCTTAGGGAATTGAAAGACCCAGAAGATGGAAAGCAAATCGTAGAGAACGTGTATAGATGGAACGAAGCATATAGTAACGATGCAAAAGATCCACCAGACCTCGTATTTGATTTGAGAAAAGGAGTTACTGCAAGTGAATGGATACGATTCCCAAACAGAACGAGCAATATGTTGAAATCAAGAAAACGACATATTCCATATCTTTTTAATGAAGATTCTTCTGGACGTTCTGGTGATCATTCCCAATATGGAGTGTTCTTTGCACATGGCAAAGGAATTAAATCAAACTATGAAGTCAGCAATATGTCTGTTGAAGATGTATTGCCCATTATTTTTACAGCTATGGGTATTCCGATACCAAGCAGCGTTGACGGGGAAGTTCATGAGGATGTTTTCATAGAGAAACCAATCGTAGAAAAAATAGATTGGGATTCCTACTTTTCTGGCAAGCAGACCCTGGCAAAATCCGAACTGGAAAAAATTCGGGAACTGAGAAAAAAGCTTTAACCTAACGGACAACTGGATAAATGAATCAATAGAGAAACTCAACGTCCACCTAACCATGTTAATATGTCTTTTTTGAAATAATCCTGTATATTTTTCAGGGAGAATTTTTGCGAGTTGGTCAGTGCCTCTCTCTTTAATTCTTGCAGTTTTTCAGGATTTGACATTAATTTTGTTATTATATTCTCAAGTTCTATTGAATCTGAATATTTCAATGTAGAACTTTCTAGTTCAGGCAACATATTAAACTCGGCTGGCACAATAATCGGTTTGGCATATTGAATCGCATTGAATACAACGCCACTCCCAACAGTTTTTCCATATATCTCTTCAATATCCCCATCTGCTCTTGTCTTGATTCTTATGGGTGCCAAAATAATATCGCTTTGTGTAAGTATATAATCAAAGGTGTCATCGGGGACAAAATGATCGAATATTTCAACATCACATCCTTTTTGTTCCATGTCTTTGAATTTGTTATAGATTTGCCTGCCAAACTTACCAACGGGAAGTCCCGGAACACATAGTTTGATTTTTTCTTTGTGGTGTTTAAAGAGAGTTTCAAAGGCAGGAAAGACAGCGCCATAATCTTTTCGATGTCCCTGGATTAAACCTGGAATTACAATCTTTAGTTTTCCTTCATCTTCTTGTCTCTTCATCGTTTTGGCATTTTCAAAGATGGAAGTCGGTAGTGTAAATATCTCCTTTTCGTAATCGGTGTTTGTTCTGATGTAATCTTTGAGTGGGTGGTATATGACATTAATAGCGTCAAATTTAGGGAATATGAATCTATGGATTAACATAGATGCAAGATTGGTGTCAGCAGTTCTTATCGGATGTTTTATACCGAATATAAGCCGGGGTTTCAACCAGGCATTGACATGATGTATAAGAAGAATAGTCTTAGACTTTGGATTAAATCCGAGATAACAGATAAGATCAAGAAGGGTTTCATGGATGGTGTTTATAAACAATACATCAATTTTTTTATTACATATTGTCTCGACACGTTTAACAAAAGAACGAAAAGTCTCGTTATCTTCTTTGAGTATAATGTCATAATTTTTTTTATCTTTCTCTGTCAGATAGGTTTCAAGTCGAAGGTATAGTTCTTTAGTTGTAAATATAGTCACATTGGTACTGCTTGTTTTACAGATCCTGCTGAAAGTGTATAAAATCGGTATGTGACGACGTATCTCAAATATCCCGATTTCTACAGGGCGTTTTGAAGTTAGATTATTTCCTGTAACCATTGTTTTTAGCTCCATGAAAGTACTGTATTTGGATAGTTGCCGTATATTATAACCCTTCTCATAAAACCAGAATAGCCGCTAGTTTTTTTGAAGAATTTCGGCAATTCTTCTTGCAGCGTTTTTATCTCCTTCTGGTTGTGGCAGTTTTTTTGCTAGTGCCTGTGCATTTTTTAAGTAGATGTCATAATTGTCAAAAATCTCTTTTATTGCATTCAAGAGATGTTTTTCCTTGGAATATTTCCTAGATAACATGAAACCTACGCCATGCCCAACCATTTTTTCCAGATTGAGATGTTGTTCGAATTGCATTGGAAAGCCAATAACTGGTTTGCCCGCATATGCTGCAGCATAGACGGTTCCTTGGCCACCATGCATAATCGTGAGATCCGCCATTTTATGCAGTTTCTGGATGGATGGTATAAATTTCATTAAAAGTATGTTTTCATTGACAATTGGCAATTCGTTTTCATTTAGTATGCTTGCATATACAGCAATAACCCTGTAATTAGTTTTGTTTAGCGCATGCAATATGCTACGGAAGAACTGTTTGTCACCACTGCTACCCATGGTCAGGAGAATCGATTTTTCAGGCTTGTTTAAATGTTGTGTAATGTCATGTTCAATTGCTTTTGCTTTTTCTTCTGAAAAGCGCTCTGAAAACACTTCTTCAAGCGAGATAATTCCAACATAATCCTCATCTGGAAATAGTTGTTGATTTGGAAAGACATTGACAAACTCCAAAAAATTTGTTCCTAGAGTTACATCACCATATACTACATCCATAGTGCTTTTAAATGGCTTCAAATGATGTCCTCTGGCAACAATATTAAATGGTTTTAAAAATTTTTTACTCCTATTAAAACACAAATTTAGCACCGGAACTTTTAATGACTGTGTAATTAAACGAGTGAAACTGTTTTCGAAATTATCAGGAACCCTTAGATGAAAATTTCCTGGCGCTGGTGAAACACAGACTAGCGGTATATTTGCTGCACGGGCAGATATCGCGCAGGGAATATTTACAAATGATACCACCATTTCCACTCCTGTTTTTTTATATGCTGCAATCTCTTCTTTCACAGCATCCCTCAAAAAAGATTCATCGTAGGCTATCCCCCTTTGTTCTCCCCGGTTGATTTTTATTATTTTTGTTATGGATTCTTCGGTATAAATGGGATTAATCCGTACTATTTCATATCCCAAATCCTTTGCCAGATATTCGTATTTCCCACCGTGACTGAAGAATACTGCTTTACCACCAAGTTCCATGTATCGTTTAGCCACTAATATAGCACGTCCTGTTTCAGCGAGATTATAAAATAGAGGGAAGAATCCCACAACTGGTTTATCTGTGACCATTGTTTCGACCATGTTGTTGCTCATACTCTTTTTATCTTGAAAGAAATACCTTTGCCAGCTTAAAAAGGTTTTACTTATTTCTCAAAATCACTCTAACATCTTTCCATCTTGTACCTAATCAGGTTGTTACTTATCATTTCAATGTATTTTGTACTAGACGATAAGTAAATAGCACTATCAAGAAAAATATTTATTTGATGATCACATAGGCGGTGATAGGCAATGTCAAAGGAAATATCATCTTAGATATTATTATCTGTTCCCCATGGCATGATTTCAAGAGCCCCCCCCATCATTGTCACACATCAATCCAAGAAACGAGAGGTATTATGCAGAAATTAACGGGCAATCTAAAAAAACATAGGATTATGGATGCTTTGATCTACAGAATATCTAGAAAAACAGCAATTTTTGAAACTCTTCGATTTAAGGCTTGGTTGTTTACAAAGAAATTAAAATACACCTCAAATTTGAATCCAATAGTTATCGGAGGTTGTCCAAGAAGCGGTACAACACTAGTACGATCTTTAATTGGCATACATCCAGAGATTGCATCACCAAAGAATGAATACAACATACTTATGTGGATAAAAAACAATGATATTTTAGAAAACATCTTTGGTTTCTCTGCAGAAGAAATCAGCACATTAAAAACTAAACATAAAGACCTTGCCTGTTTTGCAGAAAACGTTTTGAAGTTATATATGCAAAAAGAAGGCAAGCGATTTGTTGCACTAAAACATCCGTTCCACATTATAATCATAGATGAACTGTTCCGTTATTTCCCAAATATGAAATTTATTCATGTGATTAGAGACGGAAGAGATGCTTCATGTTCATTAAGGACACACCCCAAAAGAAAAATGATAAAAGGGGAAATTGTCCCAAATACTACAAAAAACCCTTTTGATTGGTGCATCAGACGATGGGTGTCATGCATAAACCAAGGTAAGAAATGGAGAAAATCCGATAGATATATTGAGGTTAAATATGAGGATTTAGTGAATAATCCTGTAAGTACTATGGAAAAAATATTCAAATTCTTAGGGCTGAAAATGATTGTTGAAGACAAACTACTCAATTTCTACAAATACGAAAAAGATGAGAAACATCTGCAGAATATTGAGGTAGGAAAACCAATCTACAAGAAGACTATAGGACGATGGAAAAGAGACATGACTGAAAAGGAAAAAGAAATGTTCAAACATATGGCTGGAGAGATGTTAATAGAATTTGGATATGAGGAAGATTTTAACTGGTAATCAGAATTTAACTTTCTTATATGCTGGTGGTACAGATATTTACATGCCTTGGTCAATTACATTCAACAGTATTTCAGCTGCGTTTTTATCCCCTTCTGACTTTGGTAACCTACTAGCAAGTTTTTGAGCGTTTTTTAGATAAACATCATAATTATCAAAAACATCCTCGATTGTTTTTAAAAAGAGTTGTTCTTTGAAATATCTTCTTGACTCGATGCGGGCCATTCCGTGTTTGACAAGCACCTCTAGATTGAGATGTTGCTCAAATTGCATAGGAAAACCAATAACTGGCTTGCCGGCATACGCTGCAGTGTAAACAGTTCCTTGACCACCATGGAGGATTGCAAGATCTACAGCATGATTCAATTCCCTAATCGATGGTACAAATTTTTTCAAAATAATGTTGTCATTAACAACTGGCAGTTCATCTTCTGATAGAACAGAGGCGTAGACAGCTATGACATTGTAATTGGTCTTATTTAATGCCGTAAGTACTTTGAGAAAAAACTCTTTTGTTCCTGAACTTCCCAGGGAGAAAAGAATTGACTTGCCAGGTTTTTGAAGATGTTGTTTGATTTTATCACCTAATTGTTCTTCAGGTAATGTTTTATTGAATAATTCATCCAAAAAAATCGGGCCGATATAAAACTCGCTTGGAGTTACCTCTGATTCGGGTAGCTGCAATAGTTCCAAAAAATCAGTATATAATGTATAATCTCCCTTAGTTATATCACTTGAATTGTGAAAACCTGGTAAATCGTAGTTTTTTGCAAGCTTATTAAATGGGCGAGACCATATTTTACTTCTGGGAAAATACCAGTTAAGAACCTTGAGTTTCAGAGATTTGGGAATAAAACGTGTTAGAAAGAATTCCGCATCGTCAGGATATTTGGTAAATTTTCCAATGACCTTTGGCGTTATGGATATCAAAGGGATTCCTGCAGCCCTTGCCGATATACTACAGGGAAAATTATTGGTTGTAAGAATGAGTTCCACACCGGTTTGTTTGTACGCTGCTAGCTCTGCTTCCACGTGTTCTCTTAATATCTTATCTGGAAACGGCGCTCCCATTTTTTCAAGTCTAGAATACTTCCACAGATCATCTATGAATTCTTTAGAATATATTGGATCTACTTTGACAATTTTGCACCCCAGATCTCGTGCCAATTTTTCATATTCCCCACCATGACTAAAGAAGATTGCTTGTCCACCATGTTCTATGTAGCGTTTTGCAACAAGAACAGCACGACCTGTCTCAGCAAGATTGTAAAACAGTGGGAAGAATCCAACTAAAGGTTTTTTGTTAGAGGAGGTTGAATTAATCATAGCGCTATTCCTTTTCTATTCCCTAATTTACTAGTAAGGTGGTATTTGGGAATAATAGAATAAAAGGTTTATAGTCTTTTGTTGTAAAAATAGTTACTATCAATGATTGGTTTTTTCAAATTTTATTGAAATGTGATTTAAATCCCTAATTTCTTCTTTTGTTTTTGCTGTTGGCATCTTATTTTCTGGAGAGTTTTCTCTCTTCCATCATCCCTTGCGATTTCTTTAGATTTTGTCCTTATTGCCTTCGGTTTGATCTTTTGTTCTTTTGCTCCCGGTTGCACTACCGGCTTTTGTTCTGTTTTTTTAGAAACGTTTGTGCCTCTAGATAATGTACCGCTAAGTAGTTTTTTCAATTTTCCATGTTTCCGACGTTCCTTGATCAGAAAATTACGATAGTCTTTGTACCACAATAACGCAGAATTATATTCTTCTTTCATCATCTCGAGAGTTCTTTTATATTCCGAGTCTGTCTGAGAAACTAAAATTGTAGACCATATTCTTTCAATATGGCTCATTCCAAGTCATTTTTTCAAATGCATTCGAGATTCTGCTTGGAACACCACCTATTTTCACTTTGTACGGCGTGTATACCTATTTCCCCTCAAAGATGTCTTCTATCTACTATCATCTAACCAGAAACAGTTGCTGTTTTCCTCCAAAGTTTTAGTATGTTATGAGTAGTACATATGAAAGTCCATTCCCTTTTTCCCTTCTGTAATCCTCTCAGTGACAATCGATCAAATCGTCTAATACTCTTAATTTGACCATTCACTGATTCCACACTAGCACCTCGTTTCTTGTAAATTTCCTTTCCCCTTTTTGTCAGCAGTTTCCTTTCCATCCTTTCCCTCAGTGTTAGTTTCTTTGGAATTCTACCTTTTGGCGGAGGCAGTTCCCTCATTGCTTTTCGTTGTTTCCAATCCTTCTGCGTTGGAATATATAAATCAACATCATCTCTGAATTGTTTGATATGTTCTTCGTTATCATATCCCGCATCCATTGTCCCACGTTTTGGTAACATTCCTGTGTTCTCCTTTGTCTTATTCATCATAGGGACAAGTTGATTCTTATCGTTACAGTCTTGTGTAAGATCAGTTGCAACAATTACTTGACTGTCACAATCAACAGCAACCTGTGCATTATATCCTTGCATATAACCTGTCCTGGTTTTCATCATGCGGCTATCAGGATCTGTAATGTTGGCCTTATCTGATTCATCTGGTTGGTCTTCGATTTTCTTTGGTTTACGGCCACGAAGTTTCTTACCGGTCTTTTCCTTTTTCTCAGTTCGTTCGTTCATCTTTTTATCATATTTGTTTTTCTTTTCTCGTTGTTTCCTTTCAATGATTTCTTTTGCTTTCCGGATTCGTTCCAACTGCTCTTTTTTTGTCCGAAAGCCTTCCGGAAGTTCATCTCCCCTCCTGTCTTGCCCATAGATCCGGTCTTCTTCCTCATCGACCTTTTCTGCTTCTTCAAAAATATCTCTTGCAATTTTGCGGAGTCGCTCTTCTTTTTCTTTTAATGTCTCATGGCAATAGTTCTTATCAATACTGGCATTAGCTTTTACTTTCGTACCATCAATTGCTACTGTTCCAAGTTTCACCAAGTCTGCCTCCTTACACAGATGTAGTACTTGAGAGAATAACTCTTCCAAGGATCCAAGATGGATTTTACGGAAATCACTGATTGTCCTGAAATCCGGAAAGTTACCAGCGCCTAAAACCCTAAAGGCAACATCTTCATACATTGCCTTGTTGATTTTCCTTGAAGAAGGCATCCCAATGCAATAGGCATAACTCAAGATTTTTGTCATCATCAATGGATTGTATGGAGGATTACCTCGATCGGATCGTTCATAGTACTCTGTGATAGATGAAATATCAGCATTGTCAATGAGTTTGTCGACAAAAAATGCGAGATGCCCTTCCGGTAGCCACTCATGAATATTTGGAGGAATCAATAGCTCTTGATTTGGATCATAAAAACGATATTTTTTACCCATCTCTTTACCAAGAGATGTAATACATTTTCTCCTGATATAGATGTCGGTATTCTCCTGATGTTAATTATGTATTACTCAGACAGACTCTACAATTAATTAATTATATGTATGGGGGAGGGGAATACTGATCTATCTTTGATTCATTCTTTTTTATTGATCTTTTTTGAACCATTTGAAATTTGAACCCAACACGAGAGAGTAGGGATATATATACATATAATAGATTTCTCTCTCATTCACATTATCGATGGCCCATAGTACCATTAGAATTATATAACATAATTATGTTGATTCTAAAATATATTTCATATTTGAGGTATACTAGTATAATGTAGGTAGGTAGTCTAACTTTGTGTAAGAAGTGGCGTTATTTGTAGTTATATTATATGGATAGGGGTAGTGTCTATTTTATAGAGTATTCCGTAATCTATGGATACGATTAAGATACTCAGTGTAAACAATTCTCCGTTTTTTTCCACTAAGACCACTGGCCATGAGTGCCTTGAGTTCCTTGACATTAAGAGTTTTCACCATAGTCTTTGTTATCTGCCTTTGATCTATCTGTGGTTTTAGTTTACGGTTCTTCAATTTACGACTCGGAGAAATATTTGCTCTGTCATGTCTGGTCATGTATTCCGTCAGCGTGCATTTATATTCGTCACCACATATCCCACTACTTAAAAGTAGTCTTAATTCATTGGTAGGTGCTTGCTTCAATTTACTAATATATTCATTCATCTTTTATCATCTCCTTTTTAAGATACGCAACAGGAAAATATCTAAGGTTTGCTGAATTGCATTTAGGACATCGAAATATTCTGATTGCGATCCATATATATCCACAGCTATCACAGATTTGATATTTGCATAAAAAACCGATTTCGGCGGCTGCAAACCAACATTTTTGTCTTTTTCGCATAAAATCATTTAATACCCTCTAAATGCTTGTCAATCAACTTAGTAAGCTGTTGATATCTATCTTCAAAAATCTCACGGTTAACGGTGCAGTTAACCACTTTGTTATCATTATAGTCGTGTCTTTCAAGGTATTCATTTACCGATTGCTTGACTATATCCGAAATAGGACCAATACTTGCAATTCTTTCATACAGCTCATTTGGTACTTTCGCGCCAATTACTTTTGTCATTAATCAACCTCCCTCAATTTTCTTGATATAATCAAGATAGCTATACGCTTTCATTTTAGTCATAACTTTATAATAAGCACTAGAAGGAACGAACGCATACCACTGGATAGGATGTCTAAGTTCACAGTCAGGTAATGGTATCCAATCAGGATCTACCGCTAATCGGTTTTTCCAACAATTAGCTTTTGAAAGTGGTTTGTAGTAATCCTTAGGGATAAAGTCAGGGCATGTCTCCGCAGCTCTATCATATGGATGCATAGTATCCATATCTATACATTCATCAGGGTAACGATAACAGCAGCTCTGGCAATACAGTTTTAATTCTTCCTTTCGATATCCTTTCTCAATTAATTGTTTTTCATCGTATTTGTTCTGTCTTTGCCAAAATTCCGCCCCAGTTTCGCCAGTTTTTGAGTCTAAAAGCACTAAAAAACACCTCCAATGGATGAACCCGGATACCGTTTTATATGGAGAAAACAACACCTCGTATCCGGGTTGATGGGGTTTTTTTCCATTTTAAGTTTATATTCCTGTGTGTGCACGTATGCGATTAAAATATAGAAAAACCCGTGTAACATGGATACCATCATTCACCCCCTCCCGTTATTTTGGTATCCGGGTTCAACCTTTTTTGCCCTTTTTTTGGTTCTTTTTGCCAAATGATATCCATATATGCTGCTTTTTGGTTGCCTCTTCCGCCTACTTTTCCTGTTCTAATCTCAGGTAAATGTTTACTTAGTTCCTGCGTAAGTATGTTCTTAGGTGTTACCGGGAGTTTATTTTCCTTGCACCATTTTACATAGTGCCCCCACAGCGCCACTTTCGGTATATGCTTACCTGTTCCACTCTTCAAAAACTCGGTGCAATATGCATATACTGGATCACTCATGGTTTTGTATTGCTCCATTACTTCATCGATGGTTTTACCATATGTGAATGCACCATTTGTCAGCAGTCGTTTCAGCCCTTCAATTGACCAGTTGAATAAACCGCTTAGTTCTTCCTGTGTTGTTAGCTCCTCTAGAATGTTAGGGTTGCATTTTTTTCCTTCAAATGTGTTTGGAAAACTTATCAAAAGCCATCTTGAGAAGAAAGCATATGTGCTGTCTTCTGACTGTGGTAATTGGTTTGCAGAAAAAATAAGTTTAGCAACGTTCACAAAACTAAAACTATCCTTGAATTTCTTCTCAGCATCTACAGTATCTCCACCAGTGAGACTTTTGAATAACCCTGTTCGTTCTAGTGCCTTGTTTGAAATATCCGCGGATACATTGGCCAATTTTCCATATAATGCTGCAACTGCAAACCTGTTGTATATGAGTGCCTGCAGTTCCTTATTTGCAACATTATTAGCACCTAGTAAATGTTTTAACAGTGTTAATGCAGTGCTTTTCCCGTTTCTACCGCCACCTAGAAACATACATGCCTTGTGAATGTGATATTGTCTGTAGAGGCAATATCCAAAAAATTCCTGTATGGTTGGTATATCTCCTTTATAGACCACTTGGTCCAAGAATTTCTTTATATGAGGGCATTTAGCAATCGGATCATATGTTACCGGTAGTTCATTTAAGAAATAATAACCAGGGTTATGCTCTAAAAGTTCCCCTGTCTCTGTGTTAAATACTCCATTTTGCAAATTGATTAAGTTTACAGGTGGGGTAAATATTTCTCGTTTCTGGTAGTTCAAATCTCGTATATACCCATAAACTTCATTTTTGAAATATTCTTTAGTCCCTTTCTCAAGAAATTGCTCTACCAGATTTTTTATAATCTGTTCGCCGTTAGGTTCGTAGTATCCCCCATTGTAACAGTATATTTCTTTATTGTCTTCTGTTGTTAAAAAATGTAGTTCTAACCCATCATATATGAGTTCTCCCAGGTTCGGCAATATGAGTCTAGTATTGCCCTTGTCGTCTTCCTCAAATACACTATAGTCCTGCAGCAGGCCACGTTTATCTTTATCTGTCAGAATCATTGCTCCCTCCTGATCTCTAGAATATCATCGATCTGAATGTGCTTGTACCCATCTGATATTTTGAGTTTCAGATATCTGTCTGTAACTTCTTTCAATAATCCTGTGATAAAAAAGGGGCGGTCCAAAATAATATGGGGAACTGCAACCGTAACCAATTCATTTAAAAATTCTCTACAATCATCTTCATTCATTTCTTCTCACATCACCAAAAAATTAAAATTTTAGACTACATTACCTCCAATAGTTGAATGGAGTGGCGATAAATTTTTTTTGCACATCCCCACTCCATGTTCTCGAGAACTCTAAATTAATCATTTTTCCCCACTACTACCAAGTTTCTCCAGCAATTTGTAAAAAACCTCTTTTGAATACAATGAGACATCTCCATTTGGAAAATGTTCACGGTGAAACTTAATTAAAAAATTAGAAGGTGGCATTAAGAAACCACCTCTTCATGATGTATATTCAGATGATCTTCTATAGCTTGTCTAATTATACTACTTATAGAATTACCTGTTTCTTTTGATTTCTTTTTCAGTGCTTCAA
>Ga0255367_1027_pt2 | contig 21254 bp, 22 predicted proteins | sample ANMaggSeSYBR01D8_FD_182098 | JGI IMG/M metagenome (GOLD analysis project Ga0255367, IMG submission 182098) | Sediment cell enrichment communities from methane seep in Santa Monica Basin, California, United Staets - ANME aggregate JGI... | ecosystem: Environmental > Aquatic > Marine > Cold seeps >... | reverse complement strand
GGCAGAGAGCGCAGAGGCACGCAGAGAAAAACAACAACCTCCTGCCCCCTCTGCTGTGAATCTTTTTTGCCACGATCCATTTATCCAGAATAAATTAAAAAGTCTCGAATGGTTTGTAATGGATCTGGGGGACGGGAAATAAGGCGTGCATGAGATTAATAAGAACATTTACGTTATTTCCCGATAATTTTAGGTCGATGCAGTCTCAACCTGCAAATCTTGAAGAGAAGACCAAACGATATATGGTTATGCTGGAAGGGGCACTTAAAGACGTTAAGACTTCAGCAGGAGAAGGGTCATATCTCAAGAAGATAGCAGACGATTATCTTGACATGGCCAGGTCCTATTACAATGACGGTGTCCATTTCGCAGAAAGTGAAGATCAGGTCAATGCCCTGGTATGTTTCAGTTATGGACATGCATGGCTGGACGCTGGCGTACGATTGGGAGTGTTTACTGTAAATAATCCGGAATTGTTTGCCGTTTAGGATTTCAAAGATAAAACGTTGCAAAACAGATGATAAAAGTTGTAAGAATATGTGAGGATTGATTGCTGTATGTTGATGAATTACAAGGTAATATTAGAAGCGGCCTGGTTGGTAAAGGACATTGAAACAGTTGATGATGCAATGGGAGTAGCCATTGCAGAGGCAGGGAAACGCTTGAATCCACAACTGGAATTTATTGAAATAAATATCGGTACCACGTATTGTCCTGCCTGTGATGAACCATTTGATAGTGTGTTCATTACAGCCAATACCGCACTTGTGGGACTGATGCTTGAGATGCGTGTATTCGATGCCGAGAATGAGGAACACGCTGCCAGGATAGCGAAATCTGTCATAGGCAAAGTAATGAAAAATATTCCACTCAATGTGATAGAGGTCACTGAACTGGAATATTCTGATGAAGATGAGTAAGATAAGGGGTATTGCTCTTGGACAAAATTATTTCCATAATAGGACACACCGCATATGACCACCTGTTCGATGTAACACGGTTTGCACTGCCCAACTCGTCAATGCCCATAAATAATTACCACATTTACTTTGGCGGTGGTGCAGCAAATATTGCAGCAGGAATAGCCACCCTTGGAGGAAAAAGCCAGCTGGTCTCGCCTGTAGGTTGTGATTTTGAAGGGTCTGATTACCAGCGACACCTGGAACGACTGGGTGTGGATATCAGTCTGTTGTACAACATCATGGACAAAAAAACGGCTTCAGCATTCATATTTACTGATGAAGACCATGATCAGGTAACCTATTTCTACTGGGGGGCATCAAATGATTTCCCAAAACTTGAACCGCCCCGCCTGGAATTCGTACACCTGGCCACTGCCGACCCTGTGTTCAATTCAAAGGCTGCCAGGCTCGCTGACTTTGTCTCATTCGATCCTGGGCAGGACCTGGTAGTGTATTCCAGGGAATGCCTTGATATCATACTGGAACATACTAATATCCTGTTCACCAACCGCCATGAGATAGAACGGCTCGCCCGGATGACAGGGCGCTCCCGTGAAGACTTGGAGGCGGATATCGGGTTGGTAGTGGTCACACTGGATAAAGGTGGCAGCGAGATATACACCGACGGAGAGAGGATGTTCATCCCTGCCGTACAGGTGGATGCAGTGGACCCAACCGGTGCGGGCGATGCATACCGTGTAGGATTTCTGGTAGCATATACCAGGGGCTTTTCCCTGGATGTGTGCGGACGGGTGGGGTCTGCTACGGCATCTTTTGTGGTGGAAAAAGTTGGCTGCCAGACAAACCTGCCCACCTGGGAGCAAATGCGGGAAAGGTTTAATGATTATTATGGTGATTTTGAATTATGATGCGTCAGGTTTTTTCAAATGTAGCAGGAGTAATTATTCTTATCAGTGTAATTATTGCGGTTTCTGCATGTATTGATCTTACAGACCAGCAAGGTGAACCGGAAGAATCTCCAATTAAGATAAACGCATCACAGGCAATTGAAATCGTAAAACAAGACCCTGTTGCTGTGGAATATATGTCAGAGAACTTTAAAAGGCCAGATTTGAGGGGTAATAAGACCGCGTTAATCCAGGGTTTCGAGACTAACAACAGTGCACTTCAGGAAGATGAGACATACTGGAAAGTAGAGATGATGGAGCGCAACTGTTCATGTTCTGGTGTCATGTCCCTGTATGTTGTAGAGAGTTATGTGTTTCCTTACACAGGGGAGATCGCAAACCTGACCACTGGCGAGGTTCTGGAGAGCAATTATGAAACAGAGACCTGTATTTCCACTGCATGCCATTAATAGCTTCACGTTACTAGTGTCAAGTCAACCCTATAATGTATCCAAATACGCTATTAATACACCTTATAATCCGACACTTTAATGTTGACTTGACACTAGTATTGTTGTCAATAGTCCTGTTTTTTCCCATTACGGCAAGCGGCCAGGCAGGTTCAGTGGTCCAAGCGGATTCAGTAGTAGTGGAATATTTTTATGAGGGCGGCTGTTTAAAATGCGTCGGTGCCGAACCTATAGTGGACAAGGTTGTCCAGGGATATGACAAGATCTCCTATTCAAAATATGAGATATGGTCGGACTATGGTGATATGAAAGTATATGACCGCATGGTAAGTGAGTACGGAATAGCTACCGTCCCTGCCGTGGTCATCAATCACCAGGTCACTATAACATATTCGGACTATAATGGCGATGAGAAACGACTGGAAGAACTGCTGGTTGCAGGGATTGAAAATGCATCTCCAATTCCTGAAAATAACTCTGTCCAGCCTACAGATAGCATGAATATATTACCTGAGCTATCTCTGCCTGTTGTATTGGTGGCGGGTCTGCTGGCCGGGTTCAATCCATGTCTGCTGGCTGTAATGGCATTTTTGGCATCATTGACCCTATACTCAAAGGGAAACCGCACTGAATTGCTGAAGATCGTGGGTGGCTTTTGTGCAGGTATATTTGTCATGTTCATGGTAGTGGGGATGGGCCTACTGGGTGTGATCAAACAGCAGCCAGAGATCAAGGATACTATTACTGTGGTGTTGGTGGTCTTGATCGGACTGCTTGGATTGTGGCATTTTTATGATGCGTATCACCTGAAGGTGCATGACAGGTCGAGTTTCAAAACGTCCGGGTCATTTTTACAACTGGTTGAAGGAATTGAGCACAGGAATACGGTTATGGTTTCATTTCTTGCAGGTGCAATGTTCTCAATAATCAAGGCACCGTGCGTGGGTGCGGTCTATTTTGCCATACTGGACATGTTGATAACACAAGGTAAAATCGCTGATGGGGCTATATACCTTAGTTTCTATAATTTGGGTGTGATACTGCCGGTACTTATCCTGGGTATTATGCTGGCGTTCGGGCTCAGCCCCGAACGGGTCAATGACCTCAGGGAAAATAGACGTGTCGAGATACGGATTGTGACGGGAGCAGTACTGCTACTGCTTGCAGTGTTGATATATTTTAACATCATTTAAACCGATAATCCATCCTGATTATCATTTATGTAGCCAAGATATTTATATCTTTAAACCAAATAAGTAACAACCGTGTTGTATAGGTCCTTGCGTGAGTTATTGACAAAGTCTATCTATGATCGATAAGACAACCCCAATGCGGTATATTCCTGCGATATTGCCTGGCATAGAGGGTTACTGGAGTAGACAACGGTATTGGCCAGTGGATGAAGCTCCGGAGTTAGTGCGTCAGGCGACAGCACACTATCACTCATTATTGGAAAATATACACTATTATCACAGTTGAAAAGTATATACTATCTCAGTGTTTTTACGAAGTATATTCACCCCAGTATCTTTATATCACCAGGTTGCTCCACCACAATCTCTTTTTCACCCTGGTATTCTTCCACGGTACCTGTAACCTCAACTGTATCTGCAATATCAATTATATTATTGACCTTTTCAGCACCATTATTACAGTGGATAAAGACCTTGACCCTGCTGCCTTCACTATCCACTCTAAGTATCAGGTGGTCACCGGTAACGGTCCCTCCTTTTCCGACTACCACACCATACAATACAACCCGGTCGCCTGTGACCGATTGATCTGAATATTGGGTGGTTTCCATACTATCAACAATAAAACCGAAGTATACAATGATCAATACCAGCAGTGACATAACCATCAGGATGATAGTTATTTTTTCTTCCTTTTGCAGCATCCGGGCTCCATTTTGACTTGATCAATGTCCATTCAAGTGGATCATGACAGCCGTAACAGGGGAAAATAGTGTGCTAAACATCCTCCTATTCAAGGATGCTGCCGCGGGATGCAGTACCCACGTACCGCTGGTATCTGGCAAGATAGCTCTTTTTAGTTTCTACTACAGGATTTTTCCAACTGGCTTTCCTCTCTTTCATCACATTACCTGGCACCTTTATGTCCAGAAGCCGGTTAGGGATATCTATCTCGATGGTATCGCCTTCCTCCACCAGTGCGATGGGACCGCCCTGTGCAGCCTCGGGTGTCACATGTCCGATACAGGGGCCACGTGTGCCGCCTGAGAACCTGCCGTCTGTGATAAGTGCCACGGAGTCGATCAGGCCCATACCTGCAATGGCAGATGTGGGTGAGAGCATTTCCCTCATTCCCGGCCCGCCTTTTGGTCCTTCGTAGCGTATGACAACCACATCTCCGGCTTTTATCTGCCTGTCCATGATGGCATGCATGGATTCCTCCTCGCTGTTGAACACCCGGGCCGGGCCGGAATGTACCATCATATCAGGATGGACCGCAGTCTGTTTGATGACCGAACCCTCAGGTGCAAGGTTGCCTTTAAGTATGGCGATCCCGCCTTGGTGATGTACGGGGTCATCCAGGGTCTTGATGACACTGGCATTGGTCCTGGGGTTTACTGGTATAAAGCCTTCCAGGTTCTTTGCCATGGTATCACCTGTTACGGTAAGCACATCAAGGGACAGCATGTCCTCCAGCCGCTGCATCACGGCAGGCACGCCGCCCGCACGTTCAAGGTCGAGCAGGAAATGGTTCCCACCAGGTCTGAGGTTGGTAAGGTGGGGTGTGGTGCGGCTCATCTCATCGAACCTGTCCAGCGGCAGGTCCACTCCGAACTCGTGGGCTATGGCTGGCAGGTGCAGGGCCGTATTGGTACTGCCGCCGATGGCCATATCCAATATGATGGCATTGTCGATGGCCTCAGGTGTTACTATCTGCCTGGCAGTGATGTCCTTCTCTACCAGTTCCATGATCTTCATACCTGTCTCTTTGGCCAGCCTGAACTTCTTTGCATCCACGGCATGGGTGGTACCGCAGCCAGGCAGGCTCATGCCGAGTGCTTCTGTGACACAGGCCATGGTATTGGCTGTAAATAATCCGGCGCATGAACCTGCACCGCTGCATGAGCAATCCTCCAGTGCCTTTAGTTTTTCATCTGTTATCTTGTTGTTCTGCCGCTCCCCCACGCCTTCGAACACAGATATCAGGTCCCTCTCCTCATCGTCCACGAATCCGGGCAGCATGGGGCCTCCTGTGACCACTGCTGTGGGGATGTCCAGCCGGCCCGCTGCCATCAGGTGCCCTGGTACGATCTTGTCGCAGGTGGGTATCATTACCATGCCGTCGAACCTGTGTGCCTGTACCATTAGCTCGATGGTGTCCCTTATGAGTTCCCTGCTGGGTAGTGAATATTTCATCCCTTCATGGCCCATGGCTATTCCATCACATATGCCGATGGTGGAAAATTCGAATGGTACGCCTCCGGCCAGCCTGATCCCTGCCTTTACTGATTCTCCAAGTTTGTCGAGATGTATGTGGCCTGGTATTAATTCGCTCCAGGAATTGACTACGCCTATGAACGGGCGGTCCATTTCGTTGTCGATAATTCCCATGGCTTTTAGCAGGGAGCGGTGGGGGGCTCGTTCTAATCCTTTTGTAATTTCATCGCTTCTGAGTGTCATGTTGAATTGCTCCAATTTTTTAATATTTAGTGATTGTAGTTATTGGATATATTAGGGGGGGTTGTTTGTATACTGTATTGGGTGAAAATATTATTTGTGGTACAGTGGGGAGAATGGGATATTGGTCCTTACATTCCAGACCTTTGTTAAGCAGTATATGTATCTCTCTACACATTGAATTTTTCATTATTGCAGTTTCTTTCTTCAGGTGGCAAATATTTCAATTTATAATTTTGGAGATCGTTCTAAAGTCTTTGATTTTCAACTTCATCCGAACAGGATCACACAGAATAACTTGATATGAGATGTTGACATAATTGGTTTGGTAGAATATTTTTTATTTTAATCGTTATGCAACGCAGCTCTGCTGCGGTTGGGACAAGCTATGGTCAATGCAACCTCAGTAGCCAGAGACATGAGATACCCCACAACTCTGCTGTGAAGAGCTTCATGGAAAATATAAATCAAAGGATTTCAAACGATCTCTAATTTTGTCCATAGTTGTCCTCATTAAATCGAAAAATGGGACTCAATTTACGTAGCCCATTAAGTGCATCTAGCATCTCACTGTATACACAATTAAAATCGTAATCGTTGATTACAGGTTTATCGAGCAAAACTTCTTTTGGTTTAATACTATCAAACTGCTGAGATCGTATATCAATATCATCATTTTTATAGCTATCTTCCTCATTGAGTTTAAAGATTCTTAAAAGCAGAATCCTTGCACTTGGTAGTTGATTTTTATGCATATATTTTTCTTCATTTACGTCATATTCCTTGGTATTGAAGTTATAGTTGAATGGATCGACTTGATGATTTAGTTTATTTAATCTATTATACGGAGCCGCAGGATTCCATATATTGAATAATCCATTCGTACAAAACTCATTCCAGATTTTAATATGATTCGTAGATAAATGAAAAATTCTAGCCAATTTCACGACATATTTTCCATTGTTTTCGTCAATGAATTTTTGTGGAGTGTTTCTTCTAGTGCAGCCTATAGAATCTAATATATAACTTCCAAGAACACTTGGATGATGATTATCATTTACTTTTTTTGTAACAGTAATTAACTTTGGTTTATTCACAAAATCATCTCTACGAACTACAGCGTCTTTATGAGATGTGTACATCGCTGTTTTTTTGTGATTGGTATATAGATTATTCAATGTTGGATTGTCATCAAGTACATCACAACCTATCTTCAGATCATGTGTAATCGAAATAAAATCTATACAATCTGTTTTAAAAGTTGATTTGCTAAGTATTGCACGATTAGTCATATCTTCTCTTCCATATCTATTTGTAGGCTTTAAGATTCATTTAGTGGTCTTTAGCATGTTTAATTAGCTCTAAAACGAATTCAGCGTCAGCAATAGGGTCATACATATCCACTGAGTAATATGGATAATTCCCAAAAGTGGTTGATCTCAACTGACTGCTCTCTACATCACTTAGATTAAAACCATCCATTTTTTGTGAATAGATGATATTGTGACCAGTATCCACTTTACTGTAAATTCCTTTTTTAAGATATATCTTCATATCCGCAGTAGGATAGCTTAACCAGCACATTCCACGCTTTTTATAGTAAATCCCAACCATGGATGTACCAATTGATTTTATTTTACCTCCTATATATGTTGCAGCACCTAATGTTGCTGCAAAGAGTGTTTCTTTAAGAGCTTCTTGAAACTTATGATTGTCCACATTTTTAAAACCCGGATACTCTGTTGCAATTGCTGACAATACAAACAACCAGTCAGTAGCACCGTTTTTTTCAAATATCCCTTCATCATCACTATTATAGTCCTCCATCAAGACATCTATGCCATAGATTTTTTTTGAGTCAACGATATTTCGAATGTACTCGCCAAGATCTTGGCCTTTTCCACGATGTTCTTCTCTTAACTCTATTATTTCATCGGTTTTTTGTAGAAGAGTATCAATTTCCTCTTTTACCTCATCTTGTATTATGTCTTCAAAAGGCAAAACTAAAAATAATGTCGGTTTTACTGCATTCTCACTATGGACAATTTTAAATTCAATGTTCATATTATTTCTACCTCCATGCGTGATGCAATGCACCACAATGTTGACATATGCATCAACAAGTTAAATAGTTATCGTTTAACAATTATTGACAATGCACACAATGCAGATTTGGAAATTTTTATCAAAAACATATTGAAATCTAATTACCTTCAAAGATTCCACCAAATATTATACTTCCCACAGCAGCATTAAAAACTTCTAAAAACCCACCTGATGTCTTTAAACAAATCAAAATGTTCATCAAGAGAATAAATTTCCTCGATACCCCGGCTTTTCATAGTGAGAAATGCAGAATGTCAAAGAAATCCACATTGTCGTACTTTTGCCATAAAGGAACAGCCTCTTTAAAAACATTTACTGAATCAGAACCAATAAATTTGCATTTTTGAACCTTGAGAATGGAATTTATGCGATTAATCACTTCTATTTTAGAGATGCGCTCCCTGTTCTCGATCAGGCTCAGGGTTTCACATACTGTCAGCATACTAACGGCAACCGTCAACCTTTGCGACTGTGTATCATCCCATATGATCTGGCAAAATGGGTGCATCTGGTCTTTCATGATAAGTGAATAAAGAAAAGATGTGTCAAGGTATATCATGAAATTTATAGGTCTATGTAGACTTTTTTGTTCGTATGATTATTTCCTCTTGGCCTGCCAGAACAGAAAGCACACTCCCACATTCGGCCTCATCACCAGAAAATTCTAAAATCGGCCTGTTTTTGTCATCCCTGCCGACAACTCTAACCATGCACGAGGTATTCTCTTCTTTGTTCATTGATCTTTTCTCCTGATTCTTCCTGAATAATAATTCTTGGTTTAATAATCAGTTGAGTTTCAAGTTTCCAGACTACTGAATAGGTATCTTCTATCATATTATTTCCACTAATGTCTGTTCTGTATTCATAGTTTATATCATTTGGTCATTGAACTAATGAAAGGAACCTATCGGTCATTTGGGAGTTTAGTAAATATCGATGCACGGTCCAAACAGCCGGACCCCGGGCAACAACCACGCCGAAGGCGGCGCGTTTTGCTGCTTCCACCCACCCGCAGTCGCAAGATATGCAATTCCCACTTCCTGAACAATATAGGCAAACTCAAAGACGCAGGCGATTGAAATCTCAATACACATTCCGGGCGGTGATAGAGCACGGTGCTGCCTGCTGCGTAATGGTAGCACCGCTTTCTTTCCGGAACTCGTTAAACCACCTGGGTCCCCTCTGCCTTGTTCGCTGAAACTGAACCCACCGCCGTGGCACAGGTATTTTCTTTTGATATGTAAAGATCAGGTGAATGAACACTGTCCTATTTTCCAGTTATTTTCAAGACGCTGATACACTCACCTCCTGCGGAGTTGAGTGCCTGCTATACCCGAAGGGCGTGCAGGTCACGCAGATTTACGCTGATTTAAGGTTGCATCTGCGGGTTAATTTCTGCAGAAATCCAGCACTATTCCTTCCTTCCTTCCCTCTCCCGCCTCCCGAGATTTCCACTCGCTTGCCCTGCCCACCCGGCCGCTCCTCACGCTTAGCCCCACACCCTGCGCCTGGTTGCTAGATATGTGGGCGGCGGCCTCGGTTGTTGTTGGTTGCTGCCGGCGGTGGACATGGCTGTTGAAATATATAATTCATGAAATACTGTACCACAAAGAACGCAAAGTTAAGGTTACAATGTCTTTGCGAACTTTGCGAACTTTGCGGTGAAACAGTGAACAGCAACCTTCAATCTGCGTCTAATATAATTGTTGAAATAACTAGATTTTGGAACTGTGCCAGGTGAATGTATGTGGTAGATCTGATTATTTCAGGCTCATTTTGGTTTACCGCAGCATTTCTTATATTTTTTTCCGCTGCCGCATGGACATGGATCATTACGACCGATCTTTTTTTGCCCAACACCCGCAGTGTGCTTATGCGGCTTCTTAGAGGGATGCCTTTCAACTAAACTTTGGCCAACCCTTTTCATCTTCATGTATCGAGTTTCCAAGATGTCCATAATCTCTGGATCAGACTTCAGCCAGTGATCATATATCATTTCAATCTCTTCTTTTGTATATCTGGCAAGTTTATCCTCAATTTCGATCTCATTCTGAAAAGGTACTCTAATGGCAAACATGTCATAAGCAATTCCGGTTCCTTCATCTACCTTTAGAAAAATAAGGCGAACCGCATCACAATCACACTTGGGATCAATACAATACTGGTCATCGACAAACAATTTTACCCCTTCATATTCGACAAGGAAACTAACTCCTGTTCCCCCGGACAATATACTTCCATCATCACCAAAAACGTCAGTGTACGACACTATTTTTCCAGCATAGACATCTTCGACAGGCAACTCGAACTTTGCCATATTACGTGAGTCTGCCTTCGTATTGTTATAATGCTCCTTAAATTCACTCTTCATTTCATCAGGGAGATCGCTAACGAACTCATCAATGAGAGATTGAATTTCTTTTGGCCGTTTTATTTTTCTTTTCTCCTGCCACGTAAAATGATCCAGAGTTATATCAAATGTTATTGGACTCGTAATTTGAGCACCCGTCTCATCTATTTCGTTAAAAGCGAGAACGGTTTCGTTGCAATCACAGTCAGGATTCTGGCAATGGTTCTCAAACATAAAAAAAGGACGTTCATGAGAGGAAAATCTAACCAAAGGAAGATTTTTTACTTCAACCACATCTTCCACATCCACATCAGGATGATAACTTCGGACATGTACAGTTTCTTTGAATTTTTCAATTTTGATCATATATTCACCTTGATAATAGGATTATCTACGTTCTTCTGTGATCGAATATCTCACATCCCATCTTTTTGACTACTCCTTTAACAGTAAGAGTGTATTCAAACCACGTCTCTACATTTCATTATTAACATTCCATTTCCCATAGTTTCAATCCCATTCCTCCACCAGCATCTCCCCAACCTCCTCCAACCTCCCAGCCACCCGAAACTTTAGTGCACCCAGCACCATCGGATTATCAGCACTGTCAAACACACCCCTCACATCAGTCTTCAGACCTATACACTCCTTCCCTAGTGCATACCCAATCCCAATCTCAACACATGCCCCTTCATCTGGCACCCTGCCGTCCATATTAAACACGACTACATCACAATCCTTTATTTCCTGCACATCCCTTTCAAAAATAATTCTCAAAGCTTCGGACCTGCCGACCTTCTTCTCAAGCTCTACCAGCTTGTACCCATCCCTCTGGGGAAGGAACGTAGTAAAACCAAAGTCTGACAGAAATTTATCAAGCTTTTCATTATATTCAAGTTCTGCATCGCAAAAAAGCGGCCCTGCAATATATATTTTCATGATCAATCCACTCCCAATATAACTGATTTATCGCACTCATCTATGGTATATCTACATTTCTTGCTTCATCCTTTATTCACTATTATTTCCACTGATATCAGTTCTGTATTTGTGGTTTAATCTGCTTGCTTGATTCTTTTGAAGAGAATGTCATTGCTCCTTGCGAGGCAAATGTGTAGTTACTCCAATAAGCAGTCACAATTTCTTCAAATTTTCATTGTATTCATCAACACTGAGTTCTATTTCCCTTAGAATCTCTTTTATTAACGGACGTGCTAAATCCCTTCCGCTGTGATGAGGGACTGTTGTGGTTCTGCCGTCAGGATGCCTGTAGAATACATGACTCCCCTTTTGACAGCAATTCCCGGTCTCTTATTTTGTTTTCATCCAAGCTGTCTGAAATTATACCGCCGCTCGTCTTTGATTTTCTTTGTGATGTAGCGAGTAGAAGCATGCAATACCATAAAATGTTTACGAAATGGTAAGTAAACAAACCTTCGCTTGCATGCGTTTACAACCATAACGGGAATTGCTGCCCTTTTGACGAATTTTCTTAAATCCTAATTTGAGTAGTAGTTTTTCCAATTTTGTGGAATTAATTACCTTAAGCCGGGTCAACAGGTCACCTCAACCTGTTGGATTCCAACAAATTCAGGCAAATGGTGTCTTGTTTCAGGCTCCATCTCTTCGAAGCATAACTCCAATACCTCTTTGAGATTGTCGTGAAGTTCATCCAGTGTTTCAGCTTGGGTGTGGGCTCCTGGGATTCCCGGTACTATTGCTACATATAAACCGGTTTCAACATCTTTTTCGATATATGCAGTTATTTTGGGCATTTGTAACCTCGGCAATTTCAATTGGTTTATAGGTATTAATTTGTCTTATACTTTATTTGGTTTTCTTTATCATTGAGTTTTCAGATATTGACCTGCTAATATACTGATGTTTTTAAAAACGTTAACGGCTTATATCTTCATAATGATTAACATGAAAACACGATAACTGCTATCAACATCAATAGAATTTTAAAACGTCAGTAAATTAAAGGGTCAATATCAGTTTTTACCAAATTGGCATAAAATGTCTTAAGCTCACATTCCGCATGTCTTTCATCAAACATAATATTTTACACATTCCTTTCCTATCAAACTGTGTAGTCCCATAATTATTTCGCATTGAACTCTTCCAAAAATTTCCAAACATCCCATCCAGCACCATGATCTTAATGAATGGGTAAAATATCTTGACCGAAATGGATTGAGATTGTGAAAAATATCGAACTTACACACAAATTTATCTTTGCGGTCTTTGCGTCCTTTGCGGTGAAAAATTTTTAAAAAACCACAACAACAGACCACTCCTTCCGCAGCATTTCAGAACCACTGGTCAAGTGTCTGCTGGCCAGCATCCGAGGCTTCCACCAACCTGCCTACCGCACCCTTCACCCGGACTTCGGAAAAATCATGCCTGTTACAGAGAAAATCAGTGATTTCTGACTCTTTAGGGGACTTCCACGAAATCTCATAATCAGAAATAACATCAGGATACAGGAAAAAGTCCTTGATCACCTGCAAATTCTCAATCTCCTCCCCCTTCTCAACCAGCACCGCCTCAATCCCACCATGCTCCTTTATCAATTTAATAGCCGTTTTAGGTCCAACCCGCTTGATCCCGGGATTGTAATCAGTACCCACAAGCAAAGCAATATCGATCAACTGCTCCCTGGTGATGCCATTGGCAGACAATACATCCTCAAGTTCAATGATCTCAGGATTCACATCAATATAGATATTCTTACGCGGAAGCTTGCGTTTTCCAGTAACGGTCAGGTTCCTTACCACCCTGGGCGCACCAAACAGCAGTGAATCATAGTCCTGGGATGCAGCAAAATCTGCATCTCCCACCAGTGCCATATGGGCAGCCTGCGCCTCACCTTCCGAGGGAGCCTGCACCACAGGAATCCCCATAAATCCAAGCAAGGTCTTGGCATCTTCAACCATGCCCTCTTTCAGGTGTGACGAAGCCTGGGCATGTACAAAAGCTTCCTCCTCCTCCCCCGCAGCCACAGCCTCTTTCCAGCGGTGCATGGCCTTATCCCTGGTCTTCGACCTCTCCTTCAGGGTCCGGGCCTTGAAATCCGGGGGCTTGCCGTCGAATACAAATATCGGCTTGATGCCGGCTTCCACAAGGTTCGTGGTGCGGTACAGAAACCCTGACAGGTGTGAGGTCACCTCACCCCTTGAATTCATCAGTGGCGTACCATCCCTCTGCCTGATAATACTAAGGAACTGGTACAGGGTATTGAAAGCATCAATGGCCACCACCCTGCCGGCCAGGTCACTTAACTGGATCTCGTGTTTTTCAAAGATATCGCCCAATTCCACACCCATGTTCCCTACTCCAAAAATTTTTACAAGACTTATTTCCTAAACATTAGTAAAATATGATGCATCATCCCTCTGGTCGCTGATGGCCTTATATAGTGTTTCTTTATTCAGACGTTCGGGCTGGTAATATCTACCGTTCACCTCTTCTGCTATCTCGCTGGCAAGTTTTGAACCGTGACTGCTCATATCCACAACAAGCACATGGATTCCTTCGCTTATCACATAATGCAGCACCATGGAAAGTTCCCTGCGGATATTGCCGCCCACTTCCAGGGGCACGTTGGACTTACCATCCGTTACCAGAACCATTATGGGAATCGTGGATGGGTCCTTCTTGATCTCATTGTGCAGGGAGTGCAGTCCCATCAGGATACCTGAAGCCAGCGGAGTGGTACCACCGAATGGAATTGTCTCAAGATATCGTTTTGCGCGTTCCACTGATGACGTAAAGGGTAGTACCAGTTCGCCTTTCCGGCCGCTGTACGTGACCAGCGATACCTTATCCCTCCGCTGGTATGCATCCTTTAACAACGCCACTATCACGCTGCGGGTGATATCCACCTTATCCATTTCATCCATGCTGCCGCTGGTATCCATCACAATATTAATAAGCGTGGCAATACGCCTGCGCCTGACCTTCTCCCTGTAATCGCTTTTCTTTACCCTGATCTTGCCATTCTCAGCATGCAGTGCCGCCGCCCTGATGGTTGGGGCCACTGCAATATCGGTAACTTCGCCGTCAGGCAGGCGGGATCTCACATACCTGCCCCGTTTTCCTTTGGTCAGGACCTCTGCCCGCCTACCGCTCTTCATCTGGCCGATGACCAATTTCTTTTTTCGTGTTTTTGCAAAGTCACTGAGGATATTTCTTACGATCTTTTCATCTGATTTAGCCCCAATTTCCGTATCTTCAATTTCAGTTTCCTCCACAACTTCAAGCTTTTTATCACCTGGGGCTTGGTATACTTGTGCTATTAACTCGGGTGTTCTTGGTACCGGGGCCACGTAGGTGGGTGTACGGTATATGGGAGTGCGATGGTCCATCTTTGTTACAGGCTTTGTTTCGATCACCGGAATCGCATCGGGTCTCTTACGTTTCGGGATAGGAACATCATCGAAAACCTCACAGAAAATATCGTATGGGTCCAGCACTACATAGGACTTGTCTGCTATAATGTAGGCATGGATCACCTCATCCAGATGGATCTGGTCCTTTAAATCCACCAGCAGTTCTTTGATACAGTCAGAATCGTCATTGTCGAACTCATTGATCTCAGTTTTTGGTATCCTGATCGCCAGGAGGGGTTTGCCGATATGGAACACTTTAATGCCGTATTCCTTTTTCAGGTTATTTCGCATCCTCCCGGCAATGATATCGCTCATTTTTCCACCAGTCGTCTCAGCAGTTCGACGCTGAACTCTTCCTCCTCAAAAGGCCGCTTTCTCATCCTGTGCGGCAGTACCATCTCGGCAGCTTCCACAATATCTTCATTGGTGACCCGGTCCCTTCCTTCGAATGCCGCATTGGTACGGGCGGTCCTCTCGATCATAATATCTGCCCTGTGTCCATCAACATTGAATTCTATACATATCTCGGCTATGGTCTGGAGATTATCCCTGGTCGTAACCACCCTTTGAAGCATCTGCTGGGCCTTTACTATCCGGGAATTTATACGGTCCTGTTCTGACTGGAACTCTTTCCTGAAACCATTAGGGTCGTCATTAAATCTATTGGTCTGCTCCACGATCTCTACTCTTTGTTCCAGGTCCTGGATACCCACCACCTCTACCTGGAGCGCTATCCTGTCCAGCAGCTGGGGCCGCAGTTCCCCCTCTTCAGGATTCATGCTCCCGACAATTATGAACTTGGCTGGATGGCTTACACTTACCCCTTCCCTTTCTACGGTGTTCACGCCCATGGCTGCCGCATCCAGGAGTGCATCCACTACAAAATCATCCAGCAGGTTTATCTCATCCACATACAGGATGCCGCCATTTGCCTCAGCAAGTATGCCTGGTTCATAGGCTTTGAGACCTTCGGTAACGGCCTTTTCTATGTCCAGGCTACCTACCACACGGTCCTCTGTGGCACCCACGGGCAGGTCAACTACTTTCATGAGACGTTTTTCAGTAGTGATCGTCCCCTCATCTTTGCGTATCTGGCATTCCCAGCAGAATTTATCCTCGTCACGGGGATTGCAGCTATATGTACATCCCGAGACCACTTCGATCTCAGGCAGTATCTCAGCCAGACCCCTGACTGCAGTGGATTTGGCAGTCCCCTTCTGCCCCCTTATCAATACTCCGCCAATGGAAGGATTTATTGCATTCAGGATCAAGGCACGTTTCATCTTTTCCTGGCCCACAATGGCTGTAAAGGGATACAATACCCTGTGGGTCTTGGTCTCGATCCTGGCTTTCATTATCTGTTTGGACTCGTCCACTTCCTCCACTTTCGGGACTTCCTGAATATTACCGTGAATACTGATCTTGCCCATTTTTATCGCCTCATTACTAATAAATAAAATATCTAAATGACATCGTGTAAAACAATGCTAATATTAAGACTAAGAGGGAAAGTGCGAAACATACAAACACTATTATCATGCGTCCGCTCCTTTCTTTTTTGGATACCGCATACGTCTCATAGATAGAAACCAACATTGTAATAAAGAAAAAAATTGCCGATATTATCAGCAGGGTCCCTACAACCAGGACAAATTGTGCTTCGAATGTAAGGTTTGCTTGAGGGTTTATTAAACTTAGCAGGAATTCTTTTCCTTTTGCTTCATATGCAGTGGTCACCATTATTACCACGTATAAAACATTACCCACACCCATAATGGCTGCAGATAAAGCAGCACTGAGTAATGTTATCAGCGAACCGATGTCAGGGATATCAAGGTCCATCTTCCATTCATTTTCCATTTATTTCACCAAATTTCGATATGCTAAGAATCATTATATTAAGATATCTACTTGATATTACGATATTTACTTAAATGATACAATTTTGATAATTATTATTTATCTCTTGATCTGCATAAAACCAATCGAAAACATTATGAATAAGTTGTTACTAATATAATTAACATTGGGGCATTAAACGGCATCGTATCCATCCCCTCCGATCCGTCAAGCCCCATTCTTTTTCATATATGGTTTTTATCTGATCAATGTGCCGTTTTCCACTTTACTTTCAGGCTGCAGCAGCACTGCCCCGTCTGCATCAGCGGCAAGTATCATTCCCATGGATTCCACGCCGAACAGTTTGGCAGGTTTCATATTTGCCAGCAGGACAATTTGCCTGCCCACCAGTTCATCGGCCACATGAGTCAGGGCAATACCAGCCACCACCTGTCTTGGGATATCCTCTCCGATATCGACCTGGAGTTTTAGTAATTTATCAGACCCTTTAATGGCTTCAGCAAAAACTATGGTCCCTGTCCTGATATCCATTCTATTGAATTCCTCAAATGTAACAATGGGGACCTGCGGTGCGGCCTTTCCCTCTTTTGCCATTGCTTCAGCTATTCGTTTGTTCATAATAACCTCCATCTCGTCTATCTTCTTATCATCTATCTTTGTGAACAGGATTGCAGGTTTTGGCAGGGGCCTTCCCGATTTCAGTTCCACCAGCCCTTCGTCATACTTCATCTGGCTGACATCGCCTTTCAGCCCCAGGTGACCCCACGCCTCATTCATCTTAGCTGGTATAACAGGCTCACACAGCAGTACCAGTGCCTTTGCGACCTGGAGGCAGTCCTTGACCACCCCTGCACAGGCATCCGGGTCATTTTTGATCAGGTGCCAGGGCTCGTTTGACTGGAAGTATGTATTACCATATGCGGATAGACCCATTATTATGTCAATTGCCTTCTTGAACTCATATTCTTCCATGGCTTCGGTCACTTTACGGATGGTGCTGCGTATCTCATCCAGCACCTTGTCGGATACAACTCCCTCAGGTACCCCACCAAAATTCTTATGCGTAAAATGCAGCGTACGGTAAAGGAAATTTCCCAGTGAACCTACAAGTTCGTTATTTACTTTTTCCTTAAACACCTTCCATGAGAAGTTCAGATCCTTGGTGTGTGATGTGTAGCTGGCCAGGTAATAGCGCAGCAGGTCTGGGTGGAATCCATGGTCCAGGTAGTCATCGTTCACCCAGACCACATAACCCCTGCTCTTACTGAAGGTCTTATCATCGATCTTTACCATGCCTGAGGCCACTACCGCTTGGGGTAGTGAATAATCTGCACCCTTTAACATTGCCGGCCAGAATATGCAGTGATGGTATGCTATATCCAGGCCAATGAAGTGAATGATACTGGAATCACCCTGCCAGATATGTTTCCAGTCCAATCCGGCATTATTACAGTATTCTTCTGTGAATGAGATATATCCTATTGGGGCATCTACCCATACATATACTACCAGTTCGTCATGGCCTGGGAACCTCACGCCCCATTCAAGGTTGCGTGTGATGCACCAATCCCTGAGTTCCTGATTCACCCATTCCCTGGCATAGTTGCGGGCATTGGATGTCCCCCCCAGGGTTTCCAGGTATTCCAGCAGGAAATCCTTGAATGATGATAATCTAAAAAAGAAGTGTTCCTGTTCCCTGTATTCTGCCTTGTTCCCGCATATCTTGCATATCGGTTCCAGTATCTCCCCCGGCTCCAGGTGCCTGTTGCATCCCTGGTCGCATTCGTCACCTCTTGCAAGTGATTCACAGTAGGGACAGATACCTTCCACATAACGGTCAGGCAGAGATCTTTCACAATGGCTGCAGTATGCCAGATCGATCGTTTTGGGATATACATAATTGTTCTCGATCAACCTGTTAACAATATCATTAGTACGGTTGTGGTTTACAGCCCCGTCTGTAGTGCCGAAGAAGTTGAACCGGATGCCCAGTTTCTTAAATACTTCGTCAAAATGATGGTGGTATTTCTCTATGAGTTTACCAGGAGTGGTATTTGTCTGTTCGGCACTGACAACTATAGGTGTGCCGTGGGTATCTGAACCGCATACAAAAATGGTTTTCAGTCCTTGCTTATGCAGGGACCTGACAAAGATGTCGGCAGGGATGTATGTACGCAGGTGTCCTATATGGCATTCACCATTGGCATACGGCAGTCCGCAGGTAACCAGGACGGGCTTATCAACAGGGAAATTTGACATTGATCTTGAATCCTCCATAATAACAGTATGTTTAAAGTAGTATGCTTAATGTGATATGATGCTCATGAATGAATGTTAATTCTAAAATATGTTTCCCTGATTAGATAAATGGGCATGGATAACAAGGTGAAGGAAGACCGATGCTGACAAAACGGATAATACCGTGTCTGGACGTTACCCTTGATGAGGCTGGCGGTTGTGTGGTCAAGGGGATCGAGTTCGAAGACCTGCGCAGGGCAGGCGACCCGGTTGAACTGGCCAAGGAATATAACCTCCAGGGAGCTGATGAACTGGTCTTTTTGGACATTACTGCATCCCATGAGGGGCGTTCCACTATGATAGATGTGATAGAGCGCACTGCCGATGAGGTGTTCATCCCGCTGACCGTGGGCGGGGGCATTAATTCGATTAAAGATATAAAGTCCTTACTGCGTTCGGGCGCAGATAAGGTATCTATTAATACGGCAGCAGTTAAGCGCCCGGCCCTGATAAGTGAATCGTCGAAGATATTTGGTTCCCAGTGTATCGTAACAGCGATTGACTGCCGCCGGAACCTGGATATCGAAGATGGACGGGATAAGACCATCATCGATCTGGAGGACGGCACACCTGCATGGTATGAGGTGGTGATATACGGGGGCCGTACTCCTACTGGTATTGATGCCCTCAGGTGGGCCATGCAGGTGGAAGGGCTGGGTGCGGGTGAGATCTTGCTGACCAGTATGGACAGGGACGGTACGTATGACGGATATGATCTACCTATTACCAAGGCTGTATCTGATGCGATCAATATCCCGGTGATCGCCTCGGGAGGAGCGGCAGGGCCAGAGCATATGTTCGATGCGTTTGTGGATGGACATGCAGATGCAGCGCTGGCTGCAAGTATTTTCCATTTCGGTGAATACTCTGTGGGGGATGTTAAGGGTTTTTTGAAAGAAAAAAGCGTTCCTGTGAGGATTGTGGAATCAGGTCAGTCCCAACAGCAGGATTTGTGATTAACACCATGTCTGAAGCCGATCTCGATAAAAAAGGTTCGAACTCCTGCTGTATGGTTAAATTCAATACTGTTTAGATATATGGTTTATGCATGCAGAAATGCTATAACATCATGATCACCGGCACGGTCCAGGATATTGGATTCAGGGCCTTGATAGAGGATATTGCCAGACTTTACGAGTTGAAGGTTTTTACCTTCAATGATGTGGACGGCAGTGTAAAAATGGTATGTGGTGGTGAAAATGGCGTTATTACTGATTTCCTGAAGGAAATCAACTCCAGAGGAACTGAAAGGGGTGTTGTTATTCATGATATAACACATGCGGAGATACCTTTTCAGATATATCTGCCGCATAGATTTTCAAGGCTGTATACAGATGATCTGGCAGATATCGGCAGAAAACTGGATAAAGGAAATGAGATACTTGGACATATATCATATGATACTTCAGAGCTTCCAGGCATTTCAAAAGGAATTGAGGGGTTAAATTCTAAGTTCGATTCATTTTCAACAAAGTTTGATTCGTATATAATTGAGCAAAAAGAGCATAATCAATGGATGAAGGGTCACCTCCTGAAAATGGATGAGCATAACAAACGCATGGATGAGCATAACAAACGCATGGATGAGCATAACAAACGCATGGATGAGCACAACCAGCGCCTTGAGAAGATCCTCTTAAAACTTGCTGATTGATTACAGATGTTCTCATAACTATACCCTTTACTTCGACAATATGTGTACTCCATTTCGTTGGTCACACTGGAGCCGAATGCTTGTTTTGATCAAAATCCGACCAAAAAAGATTTAAAAGGGTAATAACTTATAGATTACTTATAATCCGTATGACGGGATTAAGAGGGTGATGAAACCGGTTGCGACAATTGTCGAATCCAATGGGTTCGCAATGATGCAGGCGGATCAGTGTCTCTGGTAGGCTGCCTGAGGGGGGCTTATGAGGCACATTCAATACGGTCACTCTAATAGAGACCCGCATTAGCGGGTAGATATAACCAATAAAATTAATTTGGAGGAAAAGAAATGAATAAAAAAATAACCGCAGTAACATTAACTGCACTCATGGTGCTTACCATGTTCACGGCAATGGTGCCAACGGCATCGGCTGCTGAAGAGGTATCAGCGCCTTATGAATTCATGGGAGCAGTAACTAGTATACCAGGATGGCTGAATCTTACTTCAGAGAAAAATCCTGGTTTATTGTTCTATGATATTGATGAAGGAGATGGTAGTGAGACTCTTGAAATGTATATAGATAGTAACTTAGACATATCATATGCAAACTTCGAATACACAACATCAATATACATGACAGAGGACGGCGATCCAAACGTGGCTTG
>Ga0255367_1098_pt1 | contig 22514 bp, 21 predicted proteins | sample ANMaggSeSYBR01D8_FD_182098 | JGI IMG/M metagenome (GOLD analysis project Ga0255367, IMG submission 182098) | Sediment cell enrichment communities from methane seep in Santa Monica Basin, California, United Staets - ANME aggregate JGI... | ecosystem: Environmental > Aquatic > Marine > Cold seeps >... | reverse complement strand
TCACTATTGCTTGGTGCTAATTGGGGTGCGGTAACAAGAACTGAAAGCGATTTATACTTAAAAAGCAAAAAATATCTCATGCAAAGAATACTAATAGAAAAAGAACTACAGGATTTCAAGAAAGCTTTAGGGTTTGATGAAAAAACTCCTAACAAAAAAATGCAGCCGACTCGCTAAGCTCGCCGCTGGTTTTAACGTTAGGGTGCCAAAAACCAAATCATTGAGCTTGCTTAACAGTATCTATTCTGATACAATCAAAATATGAATACTGTACTCCGTACAGAAGCCTTTGATGTGTGGCTATCAAAGCTCAAAGACCCGCGTGGCAAAGCTCGTATTATTGAAAGAATCCGTTCTGCTGAACGAGATAACTTCGGAGATTGTGAGACTGTCGGGCACGGCGTATCAGAAATGCGTATTCACTTTGGGCCAGGCTATCGTGTGTATTTTACTCGCGTCGGAGATGTAGTATATGTGCTGCTTTTTGGTGGCACCAAACGTGGACAGCAACACGATATCACCAAGGCTCAAGAAATGGCAAGGTTGGTAACAGAGGAATGGAAACATGAACAAAATTAATCAGATAGGTATAGCTCCATTCGATGCCAGTGATTATCTGGACAGTGAAGAGACTATTGTTGAGTACCTCTCAGCTGCATTAGAAAATCCAGATCCAGATGCGTTTTTGGTTGCAATTCGCGATATCGCAAAGGCTCAAGGTATCTCTACGGTTGCATCAAATGCCGGCCTCGTACGGGAGAGCTTATATAAAGCATTAAAACCTGGGGCACGACCACACTTTGATACGGTACGCCGTTTACTTGGCGCTTTGGGTGTCAGGCTTGATGTCGTGTTACCAATACATACTCATGCCTGAATGAGTAGCTCCACATTGAAGCTACTCCTAACATATGGGCTATCTAAAATGGTCAATTTCCATTGACCATTTTTGTGCCCGCTTCTTTTTTGCTCTAAAACCAGTCATAGTAAACATTGTAATCAATATTGTCGGGTCCAAAAAGTGGGCAAAAATCGAACTCAAAGCTGGCGTTTTTACACGGCCTACCCCTATCGGGATAGGAGCGACCCTCACAGGCCGCCCCTCCCACACCACGCAGCATACGGGTCCGTACTGCGCGATTCGGCTGATCCCAGGCAGGTTCAGATCCAGGGGAACAAAAGACACAGTGATGAAAAGTAGGCATCAGGCAAGGCGATATTTACCCATTTGACCTTGCTCATCCGCCAGGGGCCTTTTCGGGCACAGCCGGTGGTTACAGCATAATTTCGGGTAACGCCCCGTTTCAAGAGCTCGCGCACGCGGGTTCTTCGATTCTTCCAGTGTTTCCAGATAACCGCCCGAAGGCGTCGTCTGATCCAGTGAGCTAAGGGACGTTATGTTGTCAGTTTAATTATGTTGTGGGTTTTAGGCTTTAAAATTCCTTTTACTTCTTCTTATTCTATTTAGTTCTTTTAATTCCTCTGGGTGTGGTGTATTCTTCAATTATTGAAACACTACAAATGTCCCATCCAGCAATGCCTGTTCGATCTTGCTCCAATGACGTTTAAGGTACTTTTTGATCTTGCGAACCGTCATGCCGTCCACACCTGGAGCACCTTTGTTCTTAATGACACGCTTGATAGCACGTTTCATGTTTTTCCGCTCAAGGATGGACTCCATGAGCCGAATCTGTCCTGTCGGGCTTTCAGATAGGTGCGACGCAATAAACTCTTCAAAACGGTGACTCGGCGGCATTTCGGCCACCGGCCCTAAGTTCAGCTCAAGCTGTTTCTGCTGTTGCAATGATCTCATTAGAAGCTCCTTCCTACTGACCACTCTCATTTACCCCTGCCATTCGGCAGGTGGCACCGTTCGGGCCTTCACCAGGGTGAGTCCTCCGTGGTGTTCACGGCTCGTTTCCCTGGCTTACCGCCCTCTGCTGAATCCCACTACACGATAAGCGCCCCTTACGGTTTGCTCACTCGATATTTCAACTGCCGTCGTATCCCTTCATTCGTGGTTTCCTCTCCTCACGGAGTTTGGCTCGCTGGTGGTCGGGACACGGTCTTCCACCAACGCCGGGGATATTTAGTATACCGGCCTTCCCTGTTCCGGTGATTTCAGACAGCTGTCATACAAAGATGCAGCGGGCCTCCCGGGGTGAACCTCGGCTACTTTCAGCGCACGATCGTCAGATGTACGGAGTTTTCCATGATGGATATAGGACTTTATCCTGTGTTGCGGACTCGTCCCGGATTCCCCCCGCCTCATCTGCCTGCCCTCTATCTTTCGATACGGGGCATACCTGTACGTCGACCCACGCTTTTGCCTCCGGCCTCCTTCAGATGCGCCTTGCGGCTAACACCCTTGCCATTGGCTACCCTTCGCCTCCATCTGGCTGGGTCTGGACTTTATCTGAAACATGTGTCATTGTTTCAGATATCACCATTTAGCAGCCGGGCCTTGCCCGGCACACAACAAGCCGTTGAACCTGACAACTGGTATCAGAATTATTTAAGCAATTCAGAGAATAAATCAAGTTCTGTGAAGATTAAGAGAGTTTTATGCTTTTGACCCGTTGCAGGTTAACTAAATGTTCGCCCCTTCATGGCCAAATCAATATCTTGACCAATCCAAATATAGTATGTATTGTACACACATGAATAGTCGTCAAATCACAAAAAAGCTGAAAGCCGAGGGATGGATTCTTCATCACACAAAAGGAGATCACCATCAATTCAAACATCCTGACAAACCAGGCAAAGTTACCATCCCTCACCCTATAAAAAATTTGCCACTTGGAACCCTGCGCAACATATTCCGGCAAGCAGGTTGGACATGGAGGAAGTAAAAATGAAATATCCTATAGCATTACACAAGGATGACAGTTCTGATTACGGGGTTACCATCCCTGATCTTCCTGGTTGCTTTTCTGCTGGGGCGTCAATTGAAGAAGCCATTGCTATGGCCCAGGAAGCCGCAGAATGTCATATTGAAGGCCTTCTGATAGACGCAGAACCTATACCAGTACCTTCTTCTGTCGAAGAATACAAAAATAACCCGGATTATCAAGATTGTTTATGGGCGTTAATTGATATTGATTTAAGCAAGTTATCCTTAAAATCAAAGCGTATTAACATCACCCTTCCCGAAAGATTGCTTACGACCATTGATCATTATGTAAGAAAATGCGGTGAATCTCGGTCTGGGTTGTTAGCACAAGCCATTACTGAGTATATGGCCACCCATCAGATGAACGGACAGGGCGAACAATCGCATTAAGTCGGACGCCAAGACCTCAGCGGTTTTTTAAACGCCGTCTCACGTTCCACTCTCACTGGGTTTTTCAAGCTCACTGCCCGCACTCTTGGCGCCGCTTATGAGGAACGTTATGCCCCCATCAATATAATCCGTTTGACATATTACTCTCTTCGTAATATTATCTGTTTATGATTAAATCATTTTCCTGCCGAGATACTGAAAAACTATTTAATGACAAACGAGTGAGACGTTTCCAATCTTTTGAACGGCAGGCAAGAAAGCGGTTAATGGTTTTGCATGCTGCTCCAAGTCTGAATGCCTTAAGGCTAAATCCAGGAAACAAATTCCATGCATTGGGAGGAGACAGAAAGGGGCAATATGCTATCAGTATTAACAAGCAATGGCGTGTTTGTTTCGAGTGGCATGACAACAATGCTTATCACGCTAACATTGTAGATTATCATTGAGGTATAAAAATGAATGCAAAAGAATTACTCGATCCTATTACCCCAGGTGAAATTCTGCGGGAAGATTTTATGGAACCGATGGGTCTTAGTATAAATAAACTTGCACGAGATCTTGTTGTTCCGCCCAATAGGATAAGCGGAATTGTTAATGGCAAACGTGCTATTACAGCAGATACCGCCTTAAGGTTGCAATGCTACTTTAACATTGAGGCACAATTTTGGCTGAATCTCCAGTCTGAACATGACTTAAGAATGATCAAACGCAAAATTTGGTCTGATATTAAACGTCGCATCTTACCAGTGCAGGATATGCAAGCAATAAAAGCTCATGAAGCTATGGCATAACAAGGCACTCCACCCGACACCAGAAGCCAGCGCGTTTTTCGCTTTTGCTATTTCGGAGCAAAACTTTGCTTTTGCCAAGTCCTCATTGGCTTCTGGTGCTGGTGAGCTCTACGTTATGTGAGAAATAATGAATTCCAAATTAGGAGGTATGGTATGCTTGAACTTCATAAAAGTACCCTTCTTGATGAGAATCAGAACCCTGTAGCTGTTCAAATTCCGTTCGATGAGTACAAACGTATAGAGGAAGTTATTGAGAACTACGGCTTGGCAAAACTGATGGATGAGGTCGGTGATGATGAACAGCTTTCTGTGCAGGAGGCTAAACACTTTTATGGGTCTTTGAAACAAGATGTGGAAACTTGAATACAAAAAAACGCTTCTTGAAGGAACTGGCTAAACTTCCTGCGAGTGTCCAAGCTCAGGCGGAGAAAGTCGTCTTTGAAGATTTCAGGTGTGAGAATCCTTTCGATCTCGGATATCTTGAGCAAATGAGAGGGTTTCCCGGAAAATACAAAGTCCGCATTGGATACTATAGGATCGGCGTAACGATAGACAAAAAAGAAAAAAGTGATAGTCTGCGCCAGGATTGCCCATCGGAAGAACATTTATCGAATTTTTCCATAGATGAATCACATAACCATATAAATACTATAGGGAATGGCCTACCGAATTGACAAGAGACAAAAAAATGAATGATGTTCCAAATATCTATCCAAACGAATCAATTGTTTTATGGGAACAAACTGTATGGCAAAAAGTTTTTACAAGCATTAAAATAACCGCTTTACGAACAATTAAAGAAAGACTTGGTGATAAAGCACATGGTATCACATAACCACCGCATCCACTCTGACACCCAAAGCCAAGCCGTTTTTTTTATTCTTGCTTAGTGTTGATCACCTCTTTATCTTGGCTTAAATTTCCTGATTATTTTGCACAAAAAGAAGTGGTCGCTTTGCTCCCACTAATGGGTTTTTTAAGGCATAGGCAGGAAAGCTTGAATAAAAGTTGATATTTTACAAATTTCTATTCATTCCCTATGTGCACTATAAGTCATTTATATTGGAAATTAAACTAATTTGGAAGAATTAATTTGGAAAAGTTTACATAATATAGGGCGGATCATCAAAAACGAAATCAATGTTAAATAATTCTGACTATCCATTTTTAAATCTTCATAATAATCCTGATGAGTTGATGTTAAAAACTTGAGTAAAAATCCGACCCCAAAGGGGCCGGCTTTGGTATAAGCCCAGAGGGCATGATTTGCTGGGCCTGAGCTAATGAGTTCTGCTTTGCCGTATTAAAATCAGTCGGGCATTATCGTTTGGGTTTTATTACTGTGACAAAAACTTCAAGAATACCCAAAACCTATTATTGTGAGCTACTTATACGGTCGCAATGACAAAATATGCTTTTGGGTGTCTCAAATGATAACGATTTTATGGCAAAGCCAATTGTCTCTGACCTGGCCCAAAGGGCCAGGATTTCTATGTTAGAATAAATACCAGTATAGCGGACACAGTGTTTTAATGAGCAGGAAAAAACATGAATGGCAAGATACAAAATATGTTCTTTCATATTTTGGCAAAAAGCTTTCAGAATCAAGAAAGGCTTATCTTTCATATGTGAAAAAAGGTATTGACCAGGGAAGAAAACCAGAGCTTACAGGAGGTGGTTTGGTACGCAGTCTTGGTGGATGGACTATGATAAAGAAATTGCGGCTAAAGGGTCAGGATCGTATTAAAGGGGATGAACGTATATTAGGTGACAGCGAATTTGTTACAGCATTATTATCAGAGGCAAAAGAGAAACTTGAACGCAGCTATAAATTAAATGCCCTGGGATATGATCTCACAAAGATAAGCCAGATGGTTTCCAGGATATATGATATAGAAATAGAAGAGATATATTCAAAAGGCAGACGCAAAGTTCAAGTTGAGGCCAGGGATTTATTATGCTTTTGGGCAGTTCGAGAGTTGGGAATAAGCTACACGGATTTGGCAAAACAATTGGAAATGAGTCAGCCGGGAGTAGGATATGCAGTAAGTAGAGGAGAAAAGATCTCTAAAGAGCATAACTATCACTTGCAATAGCAGTTATTCACTTGTTTATGGATATCCCGCATTTAGCCCTGCTGCACTTGACCGCAGCCGAGCCGATTTAGAATATTTGTAGTTTTGCGGCAGCTCAAAAGGCATCCTATTCTGGAATCCAGGTGCTTGGCATGATCGGCATATGCTCGTTTCTTATGCCAATATTCATGATCGTGTTTCTCAACTTATGGAAATCTATAAATTTTCTTATGGGCTGGGTGCTGGACAGTCTTAATGCACCACAACAAATCGTTATCCCAATTGGGATACTTTTTGAGATTTTTGCATTATCAACCAGTTTTATTGGAACCTTCATTTTATGTCGGCACGTCTGGAGGAAATTAGGGACGTGGAGGAAATTAGGGAGGACCAGGCAGTGAGTCGTTGTGACACAACTGCAGTTTAGATCGGAGCATACCTGTGACAAATAACGATATCTTGCGCCGTATCCGCTATATCTTCGACTTTAACGATTCGAAAATGATTGCTGTATTCGGCTTAGCTGATCATCAGGTAACGCGGGAGCAGATCAGCGGTTGGTTAAAAAAAGATGATGATCCTGCGTATCTGAAATGTAGCGACACTCTGCTGGCGATTTTCCTAAATGGTTTGATTAACGATAAACGAGGCAAAAAAGAAGGACCACAACCCGAGCCAGAGCAGCGTTTAACTAACAATATCATTTTCAGAAAATTAAAAATCGCATTAAACCTGAAAGCCGAAGGCATATTGGAGATTATGGACCTGGCTAATTTGCGCATTAGTAAACACGAATTAAGTGCGTTTTTCCGTAAGCCAAACCATAAACACTACCGTGACTGTAAAGATCAGATCTTGCGTAATTTTCTAAAAGGTTTGCAGCTTAAATATCGCTCTAACATTCAACGGAAGTAGTTTTTTCGCGCTGAGAGAGTATTTTGAGAGATGTAAAAACTGCGCTGCTGATTCATAAAGTTCAAGGTTACCGAAGGAGCATTTTGATTTGTTTTTTAAATACCACAACATTTAGACTTATGCGAAAACCCTGTTAGTGGCGCAAGAAAGCTTTACCTATTCTGCACCATTATAATTAAAAGCAATACCACTTGCAACTGCTGGACTGGGCACAAGAAACATTCCGATCACTGCAAAAATCATTATTACCAGCATTACTCAATTAGATCAAGGAGTTCCTGCGGTTTTTCTATCAGGGTCTTTGCTCCATTTTTCTGCAACTCTTTCTTTGTTCTGAAACCCCATAGCACACCGACCGGATGCATGCTGCGACGACTGTCTTCATGTCTATATCTGAATCTCCAACATAAAGTATATACAGTGGGTCGATATTTAATTGCTTTCTATTTGCAGCGCGCTTGTGGAATCGGGTTTTGGAGGAATATCAGATGTTTCTCGCTTGCAATCTCAATTATATAAGGATGAAACATATAGAGAACTTAATCAACAGGTCAACGAGGTAAAGAGGAAGTTGAACAGTTTTATCCAAAAGCTGACCGCACAGATCGAATATTTTCATAAACTGAACAATAATTATAGAATTATTTTGGCTCAACCGGAACTGGTGTGATGCCTAACACCGTCAACCGGAATCAATGTGGTCAATGAAATCAAACTGTTACGCAAACTATTGTTAAGATATCAATCTTTTAACGATGGTATTAAGAGCAAAAAAAATGGCACTTTTTGATTTTGATATAACCATCTGTAAAACAACGCAAAAATGGCAAAAAAAGGGTCATTTTGCCACATCAGTTCCGGTTGACCCATTATTTTCCCAAAATTATGAACTAAAATGCATATTTACTTTTTGGGTGTTTTTGGGTGAACGAGTCGCATCATGATTAACCAATTGGATTAATTATAAATAATAAAAAATAGGCATTGGGGGTACAATTTTTGCTTTAATGGATATTGTAATCTTTTCTTGACTTGAAGAAGGGAGGTAAATTTAAAAAAATCAAATTCTTTGTGACTCAACTTTCGGACTTGAGGTTAATGCATAATTTTATATTATTTCAAAAGGTTATGTGAACATATGGCCAAAATACAGTTTATAAAAGTTCTTTATAATACTATAAAGTTTGTAATTTTATCTATGTAACGTATTGAAATGATTGAAGCAAATTTTAACCCCGAAAGTTGAGTTTGTGAGAAATCAACGGTAATCAATTGTTTTAATTTGAATATCGAGTGGTCGCTTTTGAACCAGTCAGTGGCATTTATTTGTTAACTTTGGACATAAATCATTTTAGGAGGAAATGAGGACTTTTTATTAATTTTTGGAAACACTCTTGAAAACATTAATTCTAATTAGAAAAGGAGGGTAATAAACAAAATGAAAAAAGGTATCCTTTATTCACCAGTTTATACTTTTTTCGAAAAAACGTGTATTATTGAATTGAATGCCGATGTCGAAACTGGAAATTTAAAATTAGGTAACGCATCTACATCTTTGTATTTTTCCCAATTTCCAATTTATAGTTTCAAATTTCACTGCCAAAATACAAGATCAACAAAGTGTAAACTACTTTTGACTTGTCGTGAAGGATGCCTGAAAAAGCTATTTTTATTTTTAACTTTATTGGCAATGATGGCTATGACGATGGTCACGGGATCCTCCGCGATGGCACTCCCGCTTAGTGATGTTGGGGTTGTTGACGAGCTTCTCTACAAAACTAAACTGAAGAACAGTGGCGAAGCTACTGAATTAGCGTGGGTGAATAATGTGCTTGGGGGTTCTCATCTTTTTACTTACAAAGATGAGAAGCTCGGTGGCGAGTGGGAAGCTATTGAGAACGAACCAGGCGTTTTTGCCTATGAGCTTGACTCAACCCCCGACTATTTTTTAATTAAGACGGTGAACGTAACGCAGAATGACGAGTTCAGACACTTCTTGTTCGCGAATCTCGACCAATTAAATTGGGCGGTAATCGACCTGAATGAAATGGGATTCGAAAAGCTTATGAACATTACGGGTGTGAGTCACATCTCCGAGTTTGATGGCACTCCTGTCCCTGAACCAGCAACCATTTTGCTTTTAGGTTCTGGCTTGGTTGGCCTTGCGGTCTTTGGGAGAAAGAAAGTCAAAAAGTAATTTAAAATTAAACACAATAATCAAAAGGCAGGGTCAGAAATGGCGTTGCCATTTTCATTTAGCGACAGGTGGAAAGGAGTATTCATTCCGATTTCCCATGAACAACTCATGGAGTTATGTATAACTACTATTTTATCTACTCTATGGAGACTTTTAATAAAAGATCACCTTGCTGTCCGTGGGGTGCATCTTTTCCCAGCCCTCTCAACTTCAGCAGGTTTCCTTCTTTTATGCCGGGAGGAACGATTACTTTAAAAAGTCTTTTCTGAAAACCCCAGGGAATATTTACCAGCTTCCGGGTTCCTGTAATGGCTTCAAGGTGTGTGATAGTAATTGTGCCGTAAAGGTTTGGATCATTTGCCATCCCGACAGGCCGGATAACCTGCAGGCGGTAGGATTTCTTTTTTTCTGTCATCTTCCGCAGCCTCTCGCTGACACCGCCTCCGGGCAGGGCAAGAAACAGTTTTAAAAAGATTATGCCGAAAATAAATCCGCCTATGTGGGCCCACCATGCAATGCCTGCCATTTGGCCGTGGCTTCCCGCGGCGCTGAGGAACTGAAAGACAAACCAGATGCCGAGAAAGAAAAATGCGGGTATCTCAATAAAATAGGGTATAAAAAATATCGGTATAAGGGTCAGTATCTTTGCTTTTGGAAAGAGAATAAAGTAGGCTCCCATTACTCCTGCAATTGCACCGCTCGCCCCAATTGTCGGCATTGTTGAATTATAGTTAAAAACAAGGTGGGAAAGGCCTGACGCAAGACCGCATATCATATAAAAAGTTAGATAGCGCAGGGGGCCCAGGCGTTCTTCAATATTGTCGCCGAAAATGTAAAGAGACCACATGTTGCCAAGAAGATGCCAGAATCCACCGTGAAGAAACATGAAGGTAATGAGTGAAACAAACTGCTGACCTGTCGTAAAATAAGATGCAATTTGGGGAATGGTGTAACGGGCCGGCACAAGTCCGTATATGTATATAAAGCGTTCCAGCTCCGGTCCCTGAGACAGTTCTATTAGGAAGCATACCACGTTGATGGCGATGAGGGCATTGTTGACTATGGGATAGGTTTTGGTGGGGATTGTGTCGCGGATGGGTATCATATATTAACTCGCAGAGACTTTTGAAAAACGTTCAATTTTGTTCAAGTTCAAGGATGGCGAATATTTTAACCGGAAGAATACATTGAGTATTTTGAGGATTAAAATCTTCGTCAGACACAGAAATTGGGCAAAAGGGGACGTTTTTCAAAAGTCTCTTGATCTGATTCTCATGCTTATATCAACGCTTCTCGCAGAGTGGGTGAGGGCGCCTGCTGAAATGATGTCCACCCCTGTATCGGCAAGCTGATTCAGGCTGTCTATTGTTACGCCACCTGAAATTTCAACCACAGATTTTCCATTGATGAATTTAATTGCTTCTTTTATCTGGTCTATGTCCATATTGTCCAGCATGATAACGTCGGCACCGGCTTCTAATGCTTGCTTTATGCTGTCCAGATCAGAAACTTCCACCTCTATTTTCACAAGATGGGATAATTTGTCTTTGATGCTTTCTATGGCTTTTTTGATGCCGCCGCAAACAGCAATGTGGTTATCTTTGATCAGGACACCGTCATATAGACCCATGCGGTGATTATGGGCTCCGCCGACTCGGACTGCGTATTTTTCCAAACCCCTCAAGCCAGGAGTTGTCTTTCTTGTGTCAACAAGGCGAACATTTTTGTTTGCAATACTGTCCATATATGAGCGAACGTAAGTTGCAATGCCTGAAAGGTGCTGCAAGAAATTCAGGGCGGTACGTTCACCCATCAGCAAGACACAAAGTTTGCCTTCAACTTCCAGCACGATTTTGCCTTTTTCGATAAAATCGCCATCCTTGAAATTCGGGCTGAAAGAAACATCAGGGTCAAGTTGTTCAAAAACCTGGCGGGCAACATCAAGGCCTGCGATTACAAGGGGTTCCTTTGCAACAACTTCGCCGATTCCTTTAAGATTTTTATCAATAAGGTTTTCAGTCGTGATATCTCCGGGGCCAATATCTTCTTCAAGGGCGATTTTTATTAAATGTTGTATTGAATGCATAAATAATTCAGGTGGCTGGCATAAGTATTATAGTATTAACAATAAATTTGTGTAAGCGTTCACGGAACATTGAAATTAGAAATTAGAAATTTGGCCTTCATGCTTTTGTACTGTTTTTCCCAATTTCCAATTTCTACTTTCCAATTTCAAGCCGTGAAGGGGTACAAATTTGTTTTCCTTTAGCTGACACCTGACATCTGATCCCTGATCCCTGATTTTTCTATTTTGCTTATTTTTTCAAGGTTTGCCTGAAGTTTCTGCTGCTTTTCCAGAAGAGCCATGTTCTTTTCTTTAACCTTCTCTACCACATCCGCAGGTGCCTTGTTAAGAAAATTTTCATTGCTCAGTTTATTTGAAACAGCAGAAAGTTCTTTTGCCAGTTTGTTTGTTTCCTTTTCAAGGCGGCCGGCCTCTTTTTCAAAATCAATTATGCCTTCAAGTGATACAAAAATCGAAGCTCCATTTACAATAGCGGTTGCAGATGATTTTGGCTTTATCCCGGATTCACTTGCTGAAAATGATTTAAGCCTTGCAAGGTTAATTATGATGTCCTGATATTGCTTTATGGTTTTAATTTTTAATTCATCCTGTGACTGAACCGAGGCTTCAAGGGTTAAAGACGGCGCTATGTTCATCTCTCCTCTGATATTTCTTATGCCGGATATAATTTCTGTGATAACTTCCATTTTCGATTCAGCTTCAGGGTCTTTTTTGGTAATCAGATAATCGGAAGAAGTTGCAGGAAATGCCGCCTTCATTATGGAGCCTTCTGTTCCCGGCAACTTGTGCCAGATTTCTTCTGTAACAAAGGGCATAAAAGGATGAAGAAGAAGAAGTATATCATGCAGAAGTCGCCAGAGAACGCTCAGAGTTGACTGACGCTCGTTTTGCTTTTCTTTTGCATATAAGGTGGGCTTGATTACTTCCAGATACCAGTCGCAGAACTCGTGCCATACGAATTTGTAAATTGCCCCGGCAGCTTCATTGAACCTGTAATTATCCAGAGTGTCATTAACGTTTTCCGTAACGGTGTTCAGCCTGGATAAAATCCACCTGTCGGGAAGCGAAAGTTGATTGTAATCAATGTCGTCATAGCCTTTATTTAGATGCATAAGGGAAAAACGGGAGGCATTCCAGAGCTTGTTGACAAAATTGCGGTATCCTTCGACTCTTTTTTCAGACATTTTTATGTCGCGTCCCTGAGCCGCAAAGGCAGATAGAGTAAAACGGAATGCATCGGTTCCATAATGATCTATAACAGTGAGCGGATCGATTACATTTCCTTTTGACTTGCTCATCTTACTGCCTTCTTCATCGCGTACCAGTGCATGTATATAAACGTCTTTAAAAGGTACTTCTCCCATGAAATGGATACCCATCATCATCATGCGCGCAATCCAGAAAAACAGTATATCAAACCCGGTTATAAGAACCGATGTGGGATAAAAGGTTTTTAAAAGAGGTGTTTCTTCAGGCCAGCCCATTGTGGAAAAGGGCCACAGCGCAGAGCTGAACCAGGTGTCAAGGACATCGGATTCCTGAACAAGGTTTTTGCCGCCGCATTTCGGGCACGTTTCCGGAGTATCAACGGCAACGATCACTTCATTGCAGTTTTCGCAGGTCCATACCGGTATCTGGTGACCCCACCAGATTTGTCTTGAAATACACCAGGGCCTGATTTCGTTCATCCAGTTATAATAATTTTTGGTCCATGATTCCGGGATTATTTTTGTTTTACCATCCTCAACTGCTTTAACAGCTTTTTTTGCAAGAGGTTTAACATTAACAAACCACTGTTTGGATAAATTTGGCTCAACTACTGTTTTGCAGCGGTAACAGTAACCCACCTTATGTTTATGAGGCTCGATTTTTTCGAGAAGGCCTTCTTTTTTAAGGGCTTTGAGAACAGCCTCCCTGCATTCGAAACGGTCAAGGCCTTTAAATTGCCCTGCCTCGGATGTCATTAACCCGTCATCGCCTATGACTTTTATGCTTGGAAGATTATGACGTCTTCCTATCTCAAAGTCGTTTGGATCATGGGCAGGAGTAACTTTCAATGCACCGGTACCAAAAGACGTATCAACATATTTTTCCCTGATTATGGGAATAGTCCTGTTCATAAGCGGAAGTATGACTTCGTTATATCCGATATTCCGGTAGCGCTCATCTTCAGGATTGACAGCAATCGCTGTATCTCCGAGCATTGTTTCAGGCCTTGTGGTTGCAACAATAATTACGCAGGAACCATCGGTTGAGGGATATTTTATGTGATAAAGATGGCCGCCATGCTCTTCATGTTCTACTTCAAGATCTGCAAGGGCTGTATGGCAACGCTGACACCAGTTAATAATATAATTGTCGCGGTAGATAAGGCCTTCATTATAAAGCTGAACAAAAACCTTTCGAACGGCGAGTGACAGCCCTTCATCCATGGTAAAGCGTTCGCGGTCCCAGTCGCATGATGCTCCAAGACGTTTAAGCTGGCTTATGATTGCGCTGCCGTATTCCTTGCGCCATTTCCACACAGCCTCGATAAACTTTTCTCTGCCTAGCTGATGACGGTCACGCCCCTCGCCGGCAAGGTTTTTTTCCACAACATTCTGAGTTGCGATACCTGCGTGGTCGGTGCCTGGCATCCATAATACATTGTCGCCATGCATTCTCCTGTACCGGCAAAGAATATCCTGCATTGTAATATTGAGGGCATGGCCCATATGGAGAACGCCTGTTACGTTTGGCGGGGGTATTACTATTGAATATGGTTTTTGAGAGCTTTTATCTTTGGCTGCAAAAAGTTGTTCTTTTTCCCAGAAATCATACCAGCGTTTTTCTACTTCATGTGGTTCATAACCCTTATCAAGAATATTTGAAGTCATGTGTTAATCTTTCTCAGTTCAAAATTTGAATAGGGGATTATTAAATAATCCCCTATTTTTTTATCGTTCACATTTTCCAATTCCCTAAAGGTCTCATTCGAGCAGAAGAGCCTTTAGCCTTTGTATTTCTTTTGTGACTGTTTTTTCTATTACTTCAGTAAGCATGCTGTCGATTTTGTCAGCATACATCTTCTTTATAACTCTTTCTAAAGCTTCGTCAACCTGCTCTGGAGATAATGGGATAGGCTCAGGGGTATCAGAAGCGGTCTCCTTTTCATAGGCGGCCGCCTGTTGCGTGTCTTCTACAACATCTGCAATTAGCTGTCCAAGCTCATCCGATTCTTCCTCAGGCTCAAGTGATATATCCTGTTTTTTATCCTCTGAGGCATCTAATTCTAAACCTAAATCCGCAGAATCGACAAATTCATCATCTAAATAATTATCTATTTCTATGTCTTTATTAAGGTCGTCTTCTAATTTAACTATATTGTCTAAAATATCATCATCAAGCTCAGGGACTTTTTTTTCTTCTGAAACACTGATTGTTTCATCTATATAATCAGGGAGTTCAATATCATCGATGTCTTCTGTGTCTGAGACAACATCTGTAAGGTCTATAATATCTTCATCATCCTTCGGGCTTGCTTCATCGTTGAGTTGATTTGTATCATTGTTGTCTGTCATATCAACCTCCATGTTAAGACCTTTGAAAAACATCCTCTTTTGTCCGATTTCTACGTCTGACTCAAATTTTAATCCTCAAAATACTCAATGTATTCCTCCGGTTAAAATCTTCGCCATCCTTGAACTCGAACAAAACTGAACATTTTTCAAAGGTCTCATATTTATAAAGTGTCAAAATTTTGCTGAAAATTAAGCAACCCCTTATAATTTTAGGAAATTAGCATATGGCATATGGTGTGTCAAGATATTTGCCTTTTTACACCTGAGACAAAAAAGGATTTGCAGAAGGATATTTTAATCTATAACCTAAATTATGCGCCGATTTTTTATTGAACAATCGAAGATTACAAGTACGAAAATATTTATAACTGGTTCAGATGCAACACATATTAAAAAGGTTTTGCGCATGAAATCAGGAGACAGGATAGGGCTTTTTGACGGCAGGGGCTTTGAGTATGAGGCAAGGATAGAGAATTTATTAGCGGGAAGTGTCGAAGTATCAATAACAAAACGCTTTTTGTCGGTTTCAAAATCTCCGGTACAGATAATAGTGGCTCAGGCCTTATTAAAAGACAAAAAAATGGATAGCCTTGCAAGACAGCTCACTGAAATAGGGGTGACCAGGTTAATTCCTTTTACATCTATTCGATCGGTTCCAAGACCTGACAAAAAAAGGCTTTCAGCGCGCAGAAAACGATGGGAAAAAATTGCAATAGAGGCTCTCAAACAGTGCGGGCGCGGCCATGTTACAGAAATAGGTGAAACAACAACTTTTAATGATGTAATAAAAATAGATGATGAGTGTGAGCTTAAGATTGTCTTTTGGGAAAATGAATCAAAGCCTGTCAGCGATGCAGTTCAACAGGTGCATGATAGGCATTATAGAAAAATTTTGACTGTCCTCGGTCCTGAGGGAGGTTTTTCGGAAAAAGAAATAGAAGATGCAAGAGCCAGCGGATTTGTTACAGCCTCACTTGGTCCACGAATATTAAGAGCTGAGACAGCAGCAGTTGCTGCATGCACAATACTTCAGTATATTTTTGGCGATATGGGTTTAAAAAAATCTTGACAAAAATCAGGGCTTCTAATAGGACAAGTTCTGTTCTTAGGGCTCGGTAAAAAAAAACTTGGTAGAATTTGCGCTCGAATTTGCCGTAGATTTAATCGATCTGATTGAGCAAAACCGCAGGAATAGCGAGCTATTTCGAGGACTTTTGCGATTAAAGATCGGTTAAAGATATGGTGAAGTCGGGATGCAAAAATGCCAAGTTATTTTTTACCGAGCCCTTAATCAGGCCGAGGTAGCTCAGTCGGTAGAGCAGTGGACTGAAAATCCGCGTGTCGGCAGTTCGATTCTGTCCCTCGGCACTCCTTTTAGCTAACTTCCTTGGTATAGGGTTAGTCGCAGTTTGGCTAACCCTTTTTTAGTTTAGCCGCATGATTCTGATGTTCTTTTTGCGATATGTGATAATCCCTGAACCTTGCCTGCCCAGTTAAATTTTTTGCAGAAAAGGAGCGCAGCGAATTTCACAGGGGGTGTTCTTAATTTATCTTATCTGTCCCATAAGTCTGGAAGATCGTACTGGGATCCAATAAAAAAATATAATCTTAATGCCCTAATCAAGACGCGGCCCCGAGCCTAATGCCCTAATCAAGACGCGGCCCCGAGCCTCTTCCAGTTGGGTAAAAGTGGGTAAAAGAACTGGGGGTTATGGCAAAGGTCTCATGCCAGGTCCCAGGGTACGGCGTAGTCACATTCGGACAACTGAATAATGCCTGAGCATGGGGCGATGACTAAACCATGGGCAATATTAAGCCGTGGATATTTTTTGCGAAATGCAGAAATTCCCATTGTGTCGCGGCGGGAAGGGTTGGTTTTAGCTTTTATTTCAATTGGATGGAGAATTCCGTTATATTCCAGTATAATATCAACTTCTGCGCCGCTGTATGTCCTCCAGTGATAAAAATTAGGCATTGGCGATAAAAAGGCAGTCTGTTTTCTTAATTCGGTTGCAACAGCAGTTTCAAACATTGCTCCCCAGAGAGGATGTCCACCGATGGCTTTAGGCGTAGATATAGCCTGAGTCAAGCAGGCAAGGCCAGTGTCTGCAATATATCCCTTTGGCTTGTTACTGACCCTTTTTATTAAGTTTCCTGAATATGCGGGAATTTCAAACCACTGGAAAGTGGCTTTTAAAATATCGAGCCATCTTTGAGCTGTTTGCGGTGTTAGACCCAATTCTCTGCCCAGTTGGCTATAATTTATTTCCTGTGCTGTTAAGGCGGAAACAAGTTGAAGAAATCTGCCGAATAGCTGCAAATCTGATACTTCAGCTAAAAGCCTTACATCCCGTTCAATATAAGTGCGCTGGTAAGCATTGAGAAAATCCGGGATGACTTCAGAGGCCAGGAATTGTGCTTCCGGCAAAAAACCCCGCCAGAGCTGTTCGTAGAGGGTTATTTTATATGTAAGTCGTGACTGGTTCATGGTCAGGAATATATCCGGCGAATCCAGCCATCTTGCAATCCATGGAATAATTGAATCGCTTTGGCTGATTTCAAGCAGACAAAAACTGTGCAGATCCAGAAAAACAGCACGGCCGGCAAGACTTTCCGACATGGATTTCATTACACCCCATTGTTGGGAACCTGTAAGAATATATTGGCCAGAGGCGCGATTAAGATCAATACGCCGTTTTATCGAAGCAACCAACTCCGGAGCATACTGAATTTCATCAAGAATCAGGGGAGGGGGATGATTATCTAAAAAAAGTTCAGGATCTTGCCGAGCGTTTTCAATATCAATAACAGGATCAAAAACAACAATTTCTGACTCTATACCCAATGTATTTTGAAGCAGCGTACTTTTTCCGACTTGCCGGGCACCACTGATAACAACTACGGGAAAGGATTCAACCAGCTTATAAAGTTTGTCTGTCAATATTCTTCTGATATACATGGTGTAATATTGATGATAGCATCATTAAAAGTCAAGTATTTATTTGAAAGGCCGACATGCAGTGAGACCTTTGAAAAATGTTTCCCGCTAAAAGCGGGATTCAAGTTCAAGGAAGGCAAAAATTTTAAATGCAGGAATACATTGAGTATTTCGAGGATAGCGCTATTTGGGCAAAAGGTGGCGTTTTGCAAAGGTCTCGTATAGGGTTGGTCGCAGTTTGGCTAACCCTTTTTTAGTTTAACCGCATATAAGGTTCAAAGCTTCATCTTAATGCACTAATCAAGACACGGCCCCAATCACGCACCGCTTCCCCTATCTCGCTTAGGATTATATAATTTTTGCCTTTCTATTAAAAATAATGTAGTATTAATATATTAAAGCAATTAAGAAACGACCTGTTAATATCAAATATCACTGAATCAAATTATTTGTAGAGGATCTGAATGAACAGGTAAGGGTATCTGAATATGAATTTTCAATGGTTCATTTCGGATTTGTAAAATAAAAAGGGCAAGGCTTTGGAGGCCGTGCCCGATTGTGCCCAAATTGTGCCCGTCAAGGTCAAAAGTTAACAAACATTTCCAAACGAAACCAAAAATGCCATCAAAAAATGCTTTTGATTCAATATGTTAAAAATACTACCAATTCGGATTTTTCAAATGCTGGACTGAAAATCCGCGTGTCGGCAGTTCGATTCTGTCCCTCGGCACTTCTTTAGCTAACTTCCTTGGTATAGGGTTAGTCGCAGTTTGGCTAACCCTTTTTTAGTTTAGCGAGCCCTTAACCGCATATAAGGTTCAAACCTTTATCTTAATGCACCAATCAAGACGCGGCCCCAATCGTTATTACCTAAATAACCGATAATACTCGTTAAAATTATCAAGATGTTCTTTTGCCGATAAATGAGCATTCGGCTGGGAAATGACAGAATATTTAGACCCAACCAGTTTCCGTAAATCGTTTTCAATAATCTTTGCAACACCTTTCCCAATAACAATTACATGTTCTGGATTGCTTTCTTTAACAGCATTCTTTGTGTAGCCGTTCCATGGTGTGTGAATCAAAGAGAAAAAGTCGCCCGCTGCTACTTCCGTATAACGGGTTCTGTTCCCGAGAACAAACGCTTAATGTTTTCAATATGGCGCAGGTAGATAAGTATTGATATGAAAGCAGCGCATATCGCCAGTACTTTTGAATTGGTCGCCTTCCATACAGCAACTGGAAGCATTAATGCCGCTCCAAGAGATCCGACAGATACCCGGTTGCATAAACATATAAACATTATAAAGGTCAGCAGGGCAAAAAAACACGCTATCGGTGAAATTATAATGAAACACCCTGCTGCAGTTGCGACACCCTTTCCACCACCCTTAAATTTCAGAAAAACAGGAAAAAGATGTCCTAATAAAGCTGAAACAGCTATAATGGATATATATATTTCAGCCCAAAAACCATTAACACCCGTTAATTTGATTGCAAGATATACAGGAAACGCACCTTTAAACACATCGCCTGCCAGGGTAATTATTCCTAGCCTGTTTCCTGCTATTCTTCTAACATTCGTGGCGCCTATGTTGCCGCTGCCCTTTTGCCTGATATCAAGGGTTGTAAACAACTTTGTTAAAATAAAGCCACAGGGAACTGAACCGAGCATATATGCAAAAATCACAAGTGCCGGCAACTTTAATATATTTACAAGATCCATTATAAATTATCTATGAAAAACTACTGACCAGATTATAGTGATAATGCCTGCGAGAATAAAATGAGTCTCAACCAGAAATTCCAGCCTTATGCCGGGAAGCATATAGCCCCGTTCATAGGCTGAAAGAATTACAAATATGAAAACCGGACAGAGCGTAAGCAAGAAGCCAAGGGTTGAGATAAGCTGAAACGCACTCGACAGCAGCAATGTTGCGAAAATAAGAGTTAACATGATTTTTAAAAGGCGCGTGGTCCGCTTTTCTCCCAATAGTATCGGGATAGTTGCCCTTCCTACTATGCGGTCGCCCTGCATATCAAGGGTATCAAAAAAAGCGGTTCTGACAAAAACCATGCAAGCTGACAGAAAAAACACAATAATTGTGCTTACGCCAATACTTTCAGATACTGAAAGAGTGGGGAATATCGAAGTAACGATTCCCCAGGCTACTGCTATAAGAACCGTCTTTGACCCTGGTATATCCCTTATCCTGCGATATCTGCCTCCAAAAAGGCCTTCCGGCAAGAGCCTTATGTTATATGAAAGGCCAAGTAAACTCATGAGGAAAAGAATCAAAAAAGAAGTAATACCCATAAGATAGGCGGCAATCAGGCCTGCACTGCCGGCAAATACAGCAAGTACTGAGAGAAACACCTTATGCTTTCTGTAAAAAAGAGCTCTTTCAGGATCATTGTAATGATCGGCTTTACTGCCGATCAGGTTGTTTAGTATGTGCATGGACAGAACATAAAGTATGGATATAAGAACATGAGGGAAATGGTGCTCGATTCCCTGCAGACTGGTACAGGCGTAACACAGGCATCCGGCACCAAGGGAAACATAGATATTTGTCAAAAGAAGTGATCGTTGTAAGGAAAAAAATGCTTTGCGCCATCTCTGCTCTTTTTTAAAAAATGAAGATTCAAGAGTTCTGTAAACTCTTTTTATTATCCAGTTCGGAGTAGAAGCTCCTGCCGTTAATCCTATGTTTTTGGCTGAGGCAAGGGCTTTTAAATCAAGCTCATCTTCTGATTCAATGTGGTAAGAAGGTTTCCCTGATTCTTTTGCAATTTCAGCAAGCCTCTGGGTGTTAGCGCTGTTATGGCCGCCCACGACTATCACTGCATCTACTGACTTTGCAAAACGTTTTACTTCTGCCTGCCGCCTTGATGTGGAATCACAAATAGTATCAAAAATTTTGTAGTGCGGGAATTTTTTGTTCGCCCATTTTTTTACTTCTTCAAAAAATTCTATGTTCTGAGTGGTTTGAGCAACAATGATGGCCTTTTCAAAGGCAGGAAGAGAATCGAGGTCATTAATATCATCAATAACATATCCCTTGCCATCTGAGTAGCCGTGCAGTCCTATAACCTCCGGATGATCCCTGTCGCCGATAATTATTGATGTATAACTCTGCTCGGCGTGTTTCTTTATAATGGTTTGCACCTTGATTACACGTGTGCATGTGGCGTCTATTATTGTAAAACCGGCTTTTTTCAGCTTTTCCTTTGCCTGGGGAGGAACTCCGTGCGCCCTTATCAGGACAGTGCCTGAACCGTGATCCGGTATATCATCTATGACGGATATTCCCTTTTCTTTTAAAAGGTTCAGGATATGTGGGTTGTGTATCAGAGGACCATATGTAAAGATAGGATTTTTGTGTTTACTGGGCGCATCAAGAGCCATTTCAACTGCTCTGCGTACGCCCATGCAGAAGCCCGCGGTCTTAGCAAGTAATATTTTCATATAATCAGGTTCAGATATTATTGATATTATATAGTTGCTATTTTTCCTTTAGATATATCTTATGCTCTACAAGAGAAAGCGAATGAATACGCGCTTTTAAGAGTTTTTGTTCTCCAAATATGTTGTTTAAGACAAGACCATCGCCTTCAGGTTCGATTGTGTCAACAGCTTCCATGACCAGCTTTTCATCGTTTTCTTCAATAAGATAAGCATTTGCTTCACACATAGTATTTCTCCCTTAGTTATCTGTAAAATCCTTCAGATTTTCCTGTATCAGTGATTCGATAAAATGCGGAAGTGGAATTGAGGATAACCCTATTATTTCAACATTTTCTTGAGTTAGCGGTATGAGAAGTTTTTTGGCGGGGCTGCTTGCAACAGCCTCAGCGATTTTTGGTGTTATTTCACCCATCATGGCATTTGCTAAAATTATACCGATAGGCCCTATGATAACATCAACGCTCTTTATGGTGTGAGCAATGGCATTTTCTCCAGAGGCGCCACGATTTGCTCTTGCCTTAAGCATCTGGGATGTTGCTATAGCATTTGCGCCTAAAGCTATAATTTCAACTTTTTCGCCAAAACATTCTTTGAGCTTCTTTATAATCGTGCTTCCTATCCCGCCGCCTTGTCCGTCAATTACGCATATTCGTTTCATTGTATGTATTTTTTTTATAACTTTTTAATTTTTAGCCTGCTTTTTCGTTCTCTTTTTGAAAGCCGTCTGCTGGGGCCCTTCTTTTTTGTTGTAGGAATCCAGCCGCCTTTATCCTCCCCGTCAATACCCTTTGCAGACATATATTCTGCCATGGCTATCTTTTCTTCAAACATCGGCGAGCTTATAGTGAAAGCCCCTTGAGAAGCCACTGCATTAACTATTTCCAGGTCTGAGCTGACAACTAAAGCTTTTTCCCTTTCTTTTGCAGCCATTTTTATAATAACTGTATCGGCTGACTCACCTATGCGGGAAAACCTTATATCAACTCCTTTTATTTTGTCCCTGCGCTGGAAAAGAAAAGGAGCATTCGTTCCGTCAAAGACAACGGTAATTTTGTGGTGCTTTATTTTTTTATACGCCGCAAGCATATTAATCAGAGCTTCTCTCCCGAGCTGAATATCCTGCCTGTCAAGGTCGCTTAAAGTAGTTGACTGGCGTATTAGATTGTAGCCATCAATAATTATATGAAGAGACATAGTAAT
>Ga0255367_1092_pt1 | contig 23069 bp, 24 predicted proteins | sample ANMaggSeSYBR01D8_FD_182098 | JGI IMG/M metagenome (GOLD analysis project Ga0255367, IMG submission 182098) | Sediment cell enrichment communities from methane seep in Santa Monica Basin, California, United Staets - ANME aggregate JGI... | ecosystem: Environmental > Aquatic > Marine > Cold seeps >... | reverse complement strand
ATATCAATAATAAGTGAGATATTTGCAATTGTAAACAAAAAGAACACAGATGTAACATGACAAATAAATATCTTTGATCTTAACATCCCAGAAAATTGTTGTTTTCTTTACAACGATAGTCACGGGATGTTAAGACTGAGGGTACTTTCATGCTAAATAATAAAAAGTCTCTTACTTATTAGAAGTGCTGGATTTTTCCGAGAATCTCATTTGAGTAAAATATTTAGATAAATAATTTTACGGACCATTAGTAAGAATGTGGAGATGTATTTATAGAAAAAGAAGAATTTAGGCATAATATTATTTGAAACCAATCAGCTAGATACAGACTAATAAATTATTTAAGATTACAAATTATTTTGATCTAATTAGGTTTTATTTGGGAATTATGAGATATGATACTTGATGAAATATTTGAATTTATATTTGAATCGATTTTTGTTTTTATAATCGAAGTTATTTGTTTCAATACAGGAGAAATCATTGTATATGTTCTTACTTTTGGAAAAAAAAAGCCACGATGGGATTATATTAAAAATAATAAATTTTCAAAACTTGCATTATTAACTGAAACAACCATATTGGTTGGATTAATATTTTGGATACTTGTTATTATTTGGATATTAAACTCACTTTAAGATTATCAGTTCTATCTCAAAATCAAAAAAATAGAAAAATCCAATATAACATGAGTTTCGGCTATATGGGTATATAGTAACGCTTTAAATTAGAGAAGTTTGAAATTATACCTGCGCCCATTCAAATCTGAGACTTTTTATTATTTTCTGATTACTACTTATTACTACTTATGTATTTCGCAAACTATATATGCGGCCCTAGCATTTCCAGAACAAATTAAAAAATCTCATGATTTATTTCAGTCATGAATTAATAAAGGAAGTTACTATATTTAAAAGTTCTCTAATTTAACCCGTTTCTGAGCCGAAAGTCATGTATAATTGTAAATTCATGAGTGTTTTCCAATACCTTCCGATTCATCAAGAGGTTATTGACGTTCAGATCAAATTTCTCCAAAGAAAATTATATTAGGTATACAATGCATGCATACCATACATGACCAAAATAAGCATCTCATCAAGAATCCCTTGAGAAATCAGCATCAATAAGAAAACTGCTATCTGAAGGAAATTAACCTTCTTAGAGGCTGCACAAATGTCAGGGATCTCAGTATGGGACCTTGCTGATATTGTCCGGGAAAAAGGTGTGGTCTATGAGGCTCAAGGGCATAGATACTATAAACGGATCGTCACTGGTAACTGTGTTGGCTGCATGGGTAGCCGCTTTACGGCTCGCTTGGAAACAAAGACTCCTGTTTGGGTCAAAAGCCATTTGATAAGGAGGAAAAAAATCATGACCAACGGAAAATGCATAGCCGTCTCAGACGTGCACCTAGGAATAGAATACAGCAACAGGAGCAAGTTTATAGATTTCATAGATAATCTGGGGGATGACGTCGATCACCTTGTTCTCCTTGGAGATATACTTGAGTTCTGGAGGAGAGATCCTGTCGGAGTACTGCTCGAGAATACCGATATCATTCAGAAACTTATGAGCATGGAGCCAGAGATAAAGGTTTCTTATGTAGTCGGGAATCATGATTTTCACCTGATACGGTTTCCCCAATCTTACTTTGGCGCAAGGTTCGATCTCAAACGCAACCTGAGCCTCGAATATGGCGGGACCAAGTATCGCTTTATACATGGACACCAGCTTGAAAACAAGCGATTTGGCACGATTGAGACATACGAGACGTTTGCAGATTCACTTTGTATGGCTGGAGACGATGTTGGGAAAGCCGCTGACATGATCTGGGAAAAGATTGGGGAAGGAGGAGGAGGAGGTATCCTGGATATGATCAGAAATTTTATTATTAGTATGTATTCGTCATATCCCCCTCCCAAAGACTCGTTGCCATGGATTAGAGAAAGAATAGCTGAAATTATGTTGGAACCAGAAGAATTGATGATAAAAAAATATGAGGAATTTGCTATCGAACTGGTCAATGAAAAATATAAAGGCGAGTTCTTGATATATGGTCATTCACACGAGCCGTGTGTGAAGATGGAGATAAATCTTGCGAACACTGGTTCATGGGTGAAGGGCTCTTCCGACTATCTGGAGATCGATGAGCACGGAGTGGTGCTCAAGAGCTATTGATAGTGCAGGTCCCTATGCAAAAACAACTGATAACACTCCCGTCAGCTTGCCGGCAAACATTAGATTAAAAGATAAATACAGCACAATCCCAGGCATCCAAATCGATGCCCGTATAGCGCGGAGCGCCGTCCAGGCTCAGTAACGTTCAAATCAATATTTTCCAAAGAAAACTATATCAAGTATACAATGCATGCATACCATACATGACTGAAATAAGCATCTCAGCAAGAATCCCTGAAGACATTTTTCAAGAACTTGAAACCTTTATGAAAGAAGAGTCCCTTGAAAAATCAGCATCAATAAGAAAACTGCTCTCAGAAGGATTACAGCACTGGAAAGAAGAACGGGCTCTTAAACTGCTCTCTAAAGGAAAAGTAACTCTTTTAAATGCTGCACAGATGTCAGGAATCTCAGTATGGGACCTTGCTGATATTGTCCAGGAAAAAGGTTTGGTCTGGATCAAGTCTGAAAAATACCTTGCTGATGACATCCAAAAGGCGTTAGAATGAAACCGCTTATTTTTAATGCCACACCCTTGATCTATCTAGGAAAAATAAACGTACTTGAAAAAATAACGCATTTTCCAGAAGAGAAGTACACCCCGAAATCAGTCTATCAAGAGGTAGTGGTAGAGGGAAAAAAAAGCGGAAATCCAGAGGCTTTTCTAATAGAAAACCTGCTCGATACCGGAATACTCAAAATTAAGACGCTTACTGATGATCGATATGTAGCTCATCTCAAAGAAAATCCCAGAATCCATAGAGGTGATGCTGAAGTGCTTGCCCTGGCCTTAGAGTTAGATGGTATTGCCCTTTTAGATGATGAAGAAGCCAGGGGAATAGCAGAGATGGAAGGAATTGAGCATCATGGAACGATTTATCTACTTCTCAGAATGATGAAAATAGGGTTGCTGACAAAAGAAGAGACAATAGACGGCCTGGATGAAATGTTGCGCAGGGGCTGGCGGTGTTCAACAGAATTATATGCAGGGATATTGAAAGCAGTTAAATAATTGGCAATAACACGAAACTGAGTGCAGTTGCCCGGATTAGCTTGAGTTACAGGTCCAAAAGGATCTGTTCTGCACTCCTGTAGCTCACATCCTTCCACTTACACAACACCTCAAAAAGTATGAAAAAAACGGGTATTATTTACAGATGCTATATTGAGCCATAGATTCACTGGTTCCTGCAGAACATTTCAATACCTTTGGCCGTATTGCTTAGAAGCTTTTGTGCCAGCTCCTGTGAAGGCCATGAGCCCAGTCCGCAATCAGGCCCGGTATACCTTATAGAATCACCGAACATCCCATAAGCATTGGTAAGTCTACCGGCAATAACCTCTGGGGTTTCCATATCGGTAACCACTTCCATGAGCTTGTCAGTTTCTTTCCATACATTGGTATCATACTTCTCATTAAGCACAGCAGTCAGGCCGAAAATATCGGTCCTGGCTATGCCTACCCTGAGGAATGTATCAGATACCTGTAAGTCAGCACGGTCAATTAGCTCCAGGTACGAAGGGCTGGCAGCGGATTCTACCCCTATTACATTAATGGAAGGGACCTGGCAGACCAGCTTGTAATTAAGTGGGGAATGCAGGTGTATCTCGGTGTCGATACCGTGTTGGTGTGCACTTTCCCCGGCCGCGATCAGGGCCTTTATGATATCCTCATCGTCAAGCATGATCTGGGGGTTAATACCAATGCTAGGCTCGTCAATGGAAACAGTAGCCACGTTGAGGTCGCCCGAATGCCCGATGGAATTCTTAATGAACCTGTCAATACTTTTGGCAAAGATCAACAGCACATCGCCATAGGATGTTCCTCCGAACTCCTTTAAATAAAGCTCAACAGGACCGGTAACACATACACGGATGTCAAGGGGTTTACCGTGCTCCTTTTTGTACTTTGCACCCAGGCCCAAAAGAGCTTCAAGTTCCAGTATCTTTGCCTCTGGTTCTTTTACCAGCAGGGGTGCTTCTGTCAGTTCAGGATCATTGATTATTCTTAAGTATTGTCGGTTCATATCCTGGAACTGAGGATAGGTCGGTACTTCCACACCAGCCGCTATCTTTTGCTCCATTGTGTCTGAGATTATCCCAAACAGGCGCTCATCTTCGGCCCTGGATGTGACCACCTGTTCTATCCAGTCCCTTGAGATGCCCTCCGGAAGCGGATAACTTCCTATATCGTCAAAGATTATTTCCGGGTTCATGGTTGATACTAATGGTTGAACTAAGCAATAATATCTTTTACCCTGAGAATCAATCATACTTGAATTAAATCAAGTTAAATTGATTTCAACTAAAATTTGCTTTTTAAACATCTATATATATTCTGCAATATGTATGTCAAAAATGAAACTAAACAGTCTTCAATTACCATTAACGAGACAAGGATAAATAAATCTGTGAAATATAATTATGGATGTTTAAATTATGGATGGTTATTATATATTTCTTATTCTGCTGGCGGTCTACTTATCAGGACTTGTCGGCATTGGGTTGTACTTTAATAAAAAACAAAAATCAGTAACGGATTTCTGGCTTGCCGGAAGAGAGATAGGCCCAAAAGCCATCGGTTTCTCAGCAGCGGCTTCCTGGCTCACTGCCGGTGGGATTTTAGCAGTTATTGGATTCTACATGCTCAGCGGCATGGGCTCGATATGGGGTTTTGTCGCACCGAACATCCTGGCACTGCTTATTATAGCGATGCTTGTGGGCAGGATAAAACACCTGCCAGCTATTACCCAGCCCGAACTGATGGAACAAAGATACAGCAGCGCGATCAGGGCACCTCTGGCATTTATTATAGCTATTGTAATGATACTCTTTGCAGTGGCAGACATCAAGGGGCTTGCCCTTGTACTCCAGGTGTTCTACGGGCTTGACCCGCTGTACGCTGCGCTGATCGTTGCAGTGGCAGTATCCATATATGTGACCCTTGGCGGGCTTTCGGCAGTTGTCTGGACCGATGTTGTACAGTTCTCGTTCCTTGCATTGTTCACCATTGCCATGGCCTTTTTCGCAGTGGGTGCCGCAACTTCGGGTGCTATTGACGGCGCATCTCTTAGTGTTACAGAACTGTTCGGTAATGTTGATTCCACATGGTGGAACCCCTTATCCATAGGGATTCCAATGGTGCTCATCTTTATAGTCGCTATCATCCCGGGCTGGATGACAGAACAGGACCCGTGGCAGAGGGTCTGGGCAGCCAGGGATAAAAGATCGGCCCAAATAGGAATGGTGATGGCTTCAATGCTGATATTTGTGGTGTTTGCTGCATGTGCGGTGATCGCCATCGGGCTGAATGCTGTCTATCCGGAGATCGCAGAGATGGGATTTCCGGCAGGAATGGCACTGGCCGAACCGGCATTACTTGATTTTATTAATAGTAATTTCTCACCCCTCATGATTGCCTTAAGCGCCATAGGTCTTGCGGCAGCGGCAATGTCATGTGCAGATACCTTTGCCACATCAGGGGCTTCATGTCTTTCCCGCGATCTGTACCAGAGGTTTGTTAAGCCTGATGCTACTATGAAAGAGATGCTGATCGTAAACCGCATAAGTGTGCTATTGATCGTGATATCGGCGACCATTGCATCATTTTTCATTAATAGTATTATTGATGCGATCCACATTGCCACTTTCATTGCAAGTGCGTCATACTTCTTCCCGCTTATGGGCGGGCTGTTCTGGAAGCGGGCCACAAAGGAAGGGGCACTGGCAGGAATGGTGGTGGGTGCTGTGGCACAGACTGCACTTGTGGTTATTGACCTGGCAAATACACCATTCATGGCACCGCCGTATCTTGCGACCATACACCCGGCACTGATGGGACATGGCGTGATCGTGGGGCTGTCACTGGGTGCGGTGACATTCTTTGGTGTGTCCCTGCTGACTGCCCCCTCAAGTGTTGTGAACCTGGCCCCGTTCTTCAAGGATGAGGCTGAGAAACTGGAACTGCACGGGGTGGAGAAGATTGATGAATCTGACCCCGAATATAAGGAATTCCTTGGCAGGATCGATGAGAAGGTTACGGGTGAGCGCACACACCTGCACCTGAACATTACAGCTTCTAAAGCCCTGGACTGGAATAAAACGGTTGAGAAACTTAAGGAAAGCTACCCGGCATGGGTTACTCCTGCTGGTCCGGACTCTGTATACAGGCTGACCCACCCGGATATGTTATCCTGTGTGTCTATGACCAGGGGAAGCGGTGACAATGAGATATGGATAGCTGCAGAGCCCAGGGTGGAGTCTGCCAAGGCCCTGAAAAAGGAGCTTTTTACTGCTTATGGCGAGGTTTCCAGTGTGCTTGAGCAGATTGGTGTGGGGCTGGCGTCTACCGCGCCTGAGAGTTTGAAGTAGCGCAAGCAGGTTATAGTATCCGGAGTGCGGGGAAGTGGGGCCTTTCCCGTGCTTTTATTTCATCTTGAGTCGTTTTTTCTTTCATCTTAAGCCCCGGTCAGTTCGTGTTTGAATTCGAGTTGTGCCCAGGGGTCGTAGGTTGTTGGTTCGGGGTGGGGGGCGGGTTTTAAGGTTTCAGTGCAGTGAAATGGATTTTCTGTCATTTTTGTCATTTTATATATTCTTTCAGAGCCTACATGAGCAAGCCATCTCTTAAAGGGTTCAACCTTCCTGGAAGGAATTGATTGAATTAACCTGAATGCAGATTCATTATTAGCACAATCTGTGAACCGCATTTTCGAGTCTTCTGCTGGTAGTTTCAACCGTACCCAAATTGGGGACAGTTCAAGAGCTTTAAATGCCCGATCTTTAACTTTCCCCCAGTATTGCCTTGGGTTGGGGCTATCAGTTAAAGCTTTGACTATATCTACAACACTAAAATACCATTCATCATTGTGCCAGATTTTTCGTATTTGAATATCCTGAAAAACGACGATTTTGTTATCCCCTGTCAACGTTCCACCACCCGCACCCACGGATGCGCCTGTATCTGTTGGATGCGCTCCTGCACTTCCTTATACTCTCTCAACCGCTGGTAGACCCTTTCAATAACCGCCATGGTACCCTCCTACCGCGCCTTTTTTTTACTCATCAGGTACACCAGCGCAATTATCCACCACATTTTTTAGGATACCATTCATCTTATTTTTCCCTCATATTCAAAGAGAACACATCATTATTAAAATATTACATAGAGCATTGTGAAAGTATTTAGTGATAATCTATCCAATTTGGAAAAATAATAACCCTGCGGATTATCTGCGTCCATCCGCGTGCATCTGCGGTTATCTATTTACCAAAAATATAATCCATCACCCACTCCCTTATCACATCCAGAGTATCCATCACCCTATCCCCATCAAAATCCCCATTCAAAACCTCATCATACACCCCCGCAATCCCGGGATGCACCTCATGTATCCTTTTTACCAGCACCCTCTTCGAAATAAACATCTCCCCACACTCATGCAGGAAATACGCACGTAGATAATGAGTCGCAGACGCTGACGCATCCGAACGTGCATCCTTGAAATTACCACATTCAATACTTTCGCATAAATATGAACGGCGGATATCCCCATAGCGCAGATAATCCCGGTATGCATCCTCCCTCAGCGAAATGCTGCCATTTCTAAGCTGCTCCTTAAGCCCTTTCATCAAACCCGTATCATACAGCACCAGCGCCTCCGTAAGAGGATTCACCCCTTCCCTGGGCACACCCATTTCAATATTTACCAGGAACACATTCCGGGCTACTACTGCACAGGAAATATCTTCAAACTCACAAAGGCCTTTCACATTATTGAACCTGTCCAGACTTCCCATCTCCTTCAGTTTAGCTGCCGCAGGCAGCTCAATGACAACCGCCATAACATCAATATCACTATCCTCTGTATCCTCACCTCTGACAACCGAACCAAACAGGAACACTGAAACCAGATTATTCCCTAATACGCTCCGTAAATGATTTGCATACTGCACCGCCAGTTTTATCTTTTTAGAATCTGCCATAGATCGCTCCTGTCAAAGAAAATAATCCCCATTTTCTACATTTATTTTACTTTTGCACACACTATTTAATACCCCAACCTTATACAAATATTTGGTAATATTTTGATAACAGTAAATGGACTTTTAAAAAAATGTGGAAGTACTACGGCACTGGGCAATGCCAGCCTGCATGTAAAAGAAGGTACAATACACGGACTTATGGGCCCCAACAGAGCAGGCAAAAGCACCACAATTGCCGCCACTCTTGCCATGCTGTGGATATTGCTTCCAATCTTTAGTGTTGCAGGGGAAAAGATATTGTCTATGATACAGACCGTTGTCATGATCTTTCCTATCACCCAGGACCTGATGGTTCTGTATGGCGGGAATAACGTCCTGGTTATCCAGTATGCAATAATCCAGCTTCTGGTAGCCCTGGTACTTATCATTCTCGGCATAATAGTATTTATTAAGCAGGACATAGAATATTGACCTTCACTACCGACCTTATTGTAAAATAAGAGATAAGAGAGGACAATGAAATGACAGAAACATCCAATGACGACGCCAAGGATTACCTTGAAATAAAAATGAAAGCAGGGTGGTATATGACCATAACCCTGGCAACAAGCGAGAAATTTGATAAAGAATATGTAGAGATCGCAAAAGAACGCAGCGGCCAGAAAAGAAGCAGGTTCAACCTGAACCCAAAATATACAAGGGAACTGGGAGAAGCATTGATCAAATTCGCAGATGCCAATGACCTGTGAACCGTAGATATCACATAAAACCTGGCAATAACCTGTGAACCGTAGATATCACATAAAACCTGGCAATAACCTGTGAACCATAGACATCACACAAAACCTGGCAATGACCTGTGAACTATAGACATCACATAAAATCTGCCAGACCCATCTGTTTTGAAACATCACTCTCGAACAGGGACTTGATCTCGAGATTGAGCAGTTCAAGTCTCTGTTTAGTGTAATCACTTATTTCGTACTCATCTGCTATCTTAAGTGAAACATCCATATACTTCTTGACAGACCCCTCATGTACAGTAAGTACGATCTTACCGTTGCATCTCGGACATACTCCTTTCAATGGCGTGCGCCTGAACTTCCTGTTACACTTCACGCACCTGACCTGCTGGCGGGAAAAAGCCCTCAGGTTGCCGATCAGGTCAGGCAGGAAGTGGGATTTGATAACCCTTTCCGCCACGTCTTGCTCATCCACTGCCCTTATCTTACGTGCCAGTTCAAGCTGTGCCGTCATCTTTTCGATCATAGTACCCAGGGTCTTGTATGCACTGTTGGCCGGTCCCATGGCAATATCTGAAATGTCATGGGTAAAACCCCAGCCCTCATACTGTCCAGGCGTGCCCAGCCTGTTGCTCACAGTTTCAATGAGCTTTTCCAGGTCCTTAGGATTGGCATAATCCAGGGTGGCCTCATAGAACTCAAGCGGATACCTGTACAACAGGTCGATATTATGCGCCTCCTTATCCACCTCCTTTGGGTCGATGCGCGTAGTAAGTACAAGCGGTGCATCCATCTTTCCGCCCCGTTTATCTGGCAGGTATGAACGTGAGAAGTTCAAGAACCCGTCCAGCAGCAGCATGACACAGTCTTCATCACCATCACAGTTGCGCCGCTTGGCAGCATGGAAAAAGGGATGGGCATAACCCACCGAGGCACCGGTAAACCCTATGACTCTGGCCAGTACCCCGGCAGAGGTATGAGGTGCAAGCCCTATGACCATGGTCCCGATAAGGTCCTCCACCGATCCTGCCTTATAGTATGGTTCAAGTCCGTAATACTTGACAAGCAGGTCGTCAATGAAATTAGTGGTCTTGAGCAGGTATTCGGCACAGTGATAGGAAACAATAATATCCTGCACCTTCAGTTCAACTACCTGCGATGCGTCCACCAGGTCTGCCCCATATGTGTCAACATTGTATCCTAATCGGTGCATAGTCTCTACGCTTACACCTATCTCATCAGGCCTGACATGGGTCAAAGGCATATCAGACATATCATAACGCACCGTTCCGTCCTTGAAGGTCACCACACCGTGCCTTGCGCGTAGTATTCCCTTTTCAATGGGTTCAGGTGTCTTGTGTTTGGATATCAGTCCCTGGACACCCTTGAAAGTATCAAGATTGTCACGTTCACCCAGGTTTTCGAAGGCCCTTTTATACTCTTCCTTGAAATTAATTGTCAGCTTATCAGCCGACGTAGTCTCTTTGTGGCATTTGGGACATTCCGGTTCATTTGTCTCGATATTACATACAGGACAGTGCAATTTTGGCAGTGTCGGGCTGTTGCAGTCAGGGCATAAGTTCCTGAAGGTCACAGTACCGCAGTGGGTACATGCCCTGCAGTCCACCTCGATCTCATAGACACCCACATTTTCCTTGAACGACCTGGAGTAGTTTTTAGCATTGATGAGGGATCGTGTCCGTCCGCCTGCTTCACCTACAGGGAACAAAACATTCGGTGCCGGTTTCATCTCCCGCCTGTTAGATTTCTCGGGCCGCCCCATCCGCGCTCCTATCCTGTAGGGTGCCCTTGCCCTGACCGTCAATTGGGCCAGGTGGTTTACCATCTCCATAGGGTCGGGAAAATCGTCCTGTGAAGCGCTCCTATGCCTTTGTAGTGAACCATCAAGCCCAAGGCACCTGACCAGTGGTGCTGCCTGTTCAATATCAATTTGTTGCTCTTGGATACTGTGCTGGACAAGCAGTGTTTCCAGTATCTGCTTTATTGTATCGTCAACAGGAATTGACAGCAGTTCACCAGCAAACTCGCCATTTTCTTCAACGTATTTTGAAAGTGTGATTATTTCTCCTGAAGTAACATCGTGCCACAGGTAAGTGTACTGGGGATGGAGCGCAACATTGAACGTATCACACAACTCCAGTGCGGTCTGGCCGCCGGGGTCGGTCAACTGTGAGTCATCATATGGCACATCTTTGCCTATCTTACCGGCGTTAGTATGCAGTTCCTGGACCCACCATTCAAAACAATACGATGAAGGGACCAGGATATGGTTATTCTCAAGGAAATCACCGTAGTTGATCAGCAACTCCCCGATATCAAGGATACTGGATACCGAACTCCTTATTTTCCTTGCCTCGTCAATGGAATCCACTCTTACTACCCTGCCATTTAATAACCGTACAGTTGGACCTTCCAGGCTGTCCACCGGCGCAATTCCAAGGGCTTTGCCCGGTCTTTCAACTTTCATCTGGGTGCCGGGTGCAAGAAAATCATCCATTAATACCATGGTTGCCGGACTTACGCCTCCCGCTGCAAAACAGGTGTTCCGGCTGCGTCCGTACCTTAACCTGAAACCGCCTGGCCTGGAAGGGTATGAGAACACGGGCCGACCTGCAATGATGTCCTGCAGGTATTTATCCTTGGGCTTGACCTTGACCGCCTTGTCATTATCATTTTCCTGTTCATCTTCATTATCTTTACTGACCCCGGCAATGAACTGGTCAAGCCAGTCCCAGCCGTCCAGTTTGAGAGCATTTACGTGCTTTTTTATCTTTGGCGCTTTCAGTGCCAGCCCTTCGGCCAGTACCAGGCACATCCCGCCCCTTACGCGGTTGGTGGGTATCCGGGGGAGGTCCCTGTGCCCCTCCACCTCAACATCCTCGGTTGGTTCACCGTCAATACATATGGGACAGTTCTCCACTATAAGCCGTATCTCCTCTTCGCTGGGTGTATATTGCAGGTTGGCCACGCGCCTGTACAGCAATACCTCTTCTACATACCGCTCAACTTCTTCCTTACCGGGCTTGTACCGATCAAGACCCATATTCTGCCTTACAACATCAGCCACCAGGACTGAAAGTGCCTGTGCCGTGCCGCCGGCACTCCTGATGGGACCCGCATAATAAACCCTGATGAACCTGGAACCATCAGTGTTATCGTCCACATCGACCCGCTCGATACCTTCGATAGGAGCCGCTACTACACCTTCGGTCAGCACCGCCACAGCCACCCTGACAGCCGCATCAATAGCCTGGGTCTCGGAATCGAAGGATTGTACCTTTCCGGTGGCCACATCCACGCTTATCTGGAGAGCTGCTGCTTCCCTGCTCATTTTTGATTCCAGTTCCCTGATACAGGGTGCAACACCTTCTATCTCCATAAGTTTCTCAACCCTGTCAGCCAGGTCCTTAGCGAGTGGAATTTCGATATGTGGTTTTGGCTCAAGCCCTTTTTTCCTGGCCTTTGAGGCAATATCAATTTCGGCATGGAGCGTTTTCTCCAGTTCGTTAAAGTATTCCTGCATTCTGTTGCTGACAGATGTGTCTTTCATAAGTATCCCTATATTGTATGTAAAATTGAGTTCATGGTAAATAAGATGTGTGAAATAGTAGTTATCGACCAATAACTATATTAATCATAAGATAATATTAAACATTAGTCACTGGCATTAGTTAATAAAATTATATATCTACAATAATCGTAATTCAATTTAAATATATTTTGATAGAATTAACTATATATTATAAAAAAACAGGAAAAAAAACATTAGGTGATATGAAATATGAGATCTTCTGAGGTAAGAGTTTTTGATGATACTGATCTGGAGTTTATTGAAATATTAAGAAATTTAAATATCTCACGGAATGTGGCTTCAACTCTTGCGTTTCTTTCAAATGTTGATGAAGCAACTTCAAAAAGCCTGGAACTTGGTTCCCAGCTTAGGCAGCCGGAAGTTAGTATTGCAATGAGGGAGTTAAGGAATTTCGGGTGGCTGGATGAAAGAGAGCTCAAGAAAGAAGGCAAGGGCAGGCCGATGAAAGTCTATAAGCTTGCTGTTCCATTAGGTGAAATTGTTGAGCATATCGAAAAACAAACCAAAAAAGATACTCAAAGAATAATGAAAAACATTGAGAAACTGAAAATGTTGAAGTTTCAAGAAAAGTAGATTATTTATCAATTTTTGCTAAGCCTGGACATATTTCCTGATAATAGCTTGTTTTTTTTCTGTTGATACCTGAATCACCTTAGCAACAGGTAAAATAAAAAATATTTTTTTTATGAAATACTTTTACCCTTAAGATACAGGGTAACCCTTAAAGATACTGCCACATTAAAGGAGTATATATGGACCACTGGATCTCCCCCGAACCAACCAGATTCGAAAGTGAACACCCACTATTCCTCTGTGTCCTGTCAAATACGGATACAGCCAGTATCCCTGGTATCTCTGCAGCAGGGAAATCACCTGGGTTGATCGACTATACTCCGGCAGGAGATGCCGAATTAGTAACACTGGGCAGGACAGTGTGCAATGCCGAACCCCCGATGACAGACCAGAGTCCTACACCTGCCGTGATCACCAGGGCAGCAATGCAGTTGACAGGCATCCCTTTTATGTTCATAAACAGTGGCTTGAAGATAATTCCCAGTATACCACTACTGGATGTTGGTGCCTTCCCTGGCAGGGATATCAGGACGGCTCAGGCAGTGCCGGATGCACGTAAGATATATGCGAATGCACTAGAGATGGGACGCCAGATACGAAAGCTCTCGGATCTTGTTATTATCGGTGAGAGTATACCTGGCGGGACCACTACTGCCATGGCTGTACTTCAGGCAATGGGCATAGACGGCAGGGTGAGCAGTAGTAATTCCCTAAACCCCCTGGACATTAAAGCACAGGTCGTGGACGAAGCTTTTAGCAAAGCAGGCGTCCGGTTTGGGGATATGGCACATGATCCTATGGGCGCAATAGAGCGTTTCGGAGATCCAATGATGCCGTGTGTATGCGGTCTCATGGACGGACTAAAGGACACAAGGATCGTACTGGCAGGCGGCACACAGATGATGGCAGTGCTTTCCCTCCTGGATGGTCTGGGCATAAAAGGGAATATTTCAATTGCTACTACGAAATTTGTGGCAGAAGACGGCACTGCCAGTTTTGTTGAAACTGTATCTGACCTGGGTTTTGAATCATATATTGCTGACCCTGGTTTTGACAGGTCCAGGTACAAGGGACTCAGGATGTATGAATCCGGAGTAATAAAGGAGGGCGTGGGAGCAGGTGGTGCAATGTTTTTAGCAGGACTTATGGGTATCAGGCAAAAAGAGTTCAGGGAACAGGTAGAACTGGTGTGTGACCAGATATTGTAAACCTACTAAGATTCCAGTATCCCGGATTCGATATCTTCGATCATGGAGTTCATCTTTTCATACCAGGTATCGATATTCCCTTTTATCATTTCTTTTAATTTACAGGGATCAAGTGCTGAATAAACGTAATAATAGCCTCCACCCTCTATGGTTTTAGTCTCCCTGTACACCAGTTGGCATGACATGAGGTTTTGCAAGGACCTGTAGGCAGTGCTACGTTCCCGATTAAGCAGTTCACCCAGTTTTTCAGCAGTCATCTGTCCATGGGATACCAGTAATTTGTAGGTTTCCATGTCCAGGTTCTTTAATCCAAGCACGCATTTGGCAATGTCTGAGCAATTGAAATTGCCGTGGATCATTTCAGGTATGGAACTTGGAATTTCTTACACCTCGTTATTGTTATGTATGATCTGTTCAGTATTATTGTGGCAAGCGGTAAGTACAATATTGTATAGTTTGTACAAAACCATTATAATATTAAAACTATTACAACTATTTATTTAATAAATTATCGATGGTCGAAATGGAGAACGATAGATAGTGGAGAACGATAGATATATTGTAGTCCAAGGGTGCAGGAAATGCGGAAAATGTGACCAGGTGTGCCCTGTGGATGCACTGTACAAGGTTGACGGCGAGGCACGCATAGATTATGATAAATGCACACACTGCGGTAAATGCATGGAAATATGCCCGAATAAGGCCATAATCTACCTGGACTGACCAGCCAGGGCTTTGAGGCATCCTTCAAGTGTGCCGTTACCTGTTATATCGGGAACAATTCCATGATCATGCATCATGCTCGCGGTCTTAGGCCCGATTGCGATCACTGTTTTACCTGCCACGTCCCCTGCTGATACACCAGACTGAGCAAATGACTTCCCGCTGGTAAATATGACCGCGTCCACATCAGGCAGTATCTTCCTGAGATCGTTTTCAGTGGGTACCAGCCTGTAGGCTACTCCTTGCTGTACACGGGCGCCTGAAGCAGTAAGCGACTTCACTAAAGCGGGATTTGGGATATCTGGGCGTACAATTCCTACGGTCCTGCCTTGGATGCGTGACCCGAGATGGGATGCGAAATGGTCAGATGAGAATGAGGTGATTGTTTCACAGTTGAAGCCCTTATCGACGATGGCTTCCTGTGTCCTGGGACCGACTGCTATAATAGTGGTAGTATCCGGGACACTTCCGCACTGTTCAAAGAAGTACCTGACACCCATAGTGCTTGAGAAGATAAGAAAATCCACTTTGCCTGAGGTCACTTTCCTGCAAAGCTCATCCAGTGATGCAGGATTATCCGGAATTTCGGTCTTCATTGTCGGGACCAGTATTGCATCATGGCCGTACTTTGAAAAAAGTTCACTGGTGCCGCCTGACTTTTCTTCCAGCCGGGTTACTGCGATTTTCATCTGATTGAATATTTGTGGTATATGATTTAACTTCTTCCAATCATTGTTCCGGACCTCATCGCCCCCTGTTCTGATCCCGGGAGTTATATCAGCAAATTTATATTAACTAATAAATGTCTGTTACCCGTCAATTGCCTGAAATGAGATCAGTGGCAATTGTAATGACCTGGGATATGGCAATTAAAGAACCTGAGATGTGACAATGAATACCAGCTTTCTACTACTGTCAGTCGTCATCGGTTTTATTCTTGGTATATTCAGTGGGCTTGTGCCTGGTATTCACACCAATACGTTCTCTTTCATCTTAGCCGCTTTTTCACCCATACTTGATGAACTAGGTTTTAGCCCGGTATGTGTTGCAGCTATTATCATATCCAATGCATTGACCCACACCTTTCTTGACATTATACCGTCTGTATTCCTGGGTGCGCCTGATGCCGACACATCACTGGCTGTGCTGCCCGGGCACCAGATGCTGCTGGACGGGTATGGTTTAGAGGCGGTCAGGTTGTCGGCATTGGGCAGTGCAGGCTCGGTAGTGGTTTCACTGGTACTGATACTGCCCATGGCAATATTCTTTGCTGGTGTGTATCCGTTTGTGGACCAGTACATTGGCTGGATACTGCTGGTTATTGTGCTGGTAATGGTCTATACCGAGCGTGGTGAGGTGGTTGAGGGACAGGGGCCACTGGTAAGGATGAAATACAGGATGTTTGCTGTATTGCTGTTCCTGGGTTCGGGTTTTCTGGGTTTGTTCGCTTTTGAATCCCAGGCATTGATGAACCCGCTTATCATGGTCGGCGAGCCTTCCATACTCATGCCCCTGTTCAGCGGGCTGTTCGGGGCGTCCATGCTGGTGATCAGTATGCTGACCGATACGGTAATTCCAATGCAGGTAAGTTCCAGGCTGATCCTGCCGCCGAAGCGCATACTGAGGGGGACTGTTGTTGGCAGCGTTGCAGGCTCGTTTGTGGCATGGCTGCCCGGTGTCACTTCGGCAGTGGCAACTGTGATGGCAAGGCTGGCAGTGAAGGAGGATTACTCGGATGATGACTCGGCAAGGGAGTTCATTGTTTCCATATCGGGTGTGAATACAGCAAATGCGATTTACGGACTGGTCGCCTTGTATGTGATTGGCAGGACCCGCAGCGGTGCCATGGTTGCTGTATCTGATGTGATGGGGGGAATGAGTCTTGATGCCAATACCCTGGTCATTTTGCTGATAATAATTGTCGGGGTGTCGATCGCTGCCTATTTTATGACGATATACCTGGGTGACAGGATACTGGATGTGCTGACAAGGATCAATTACCGCAGGATGTGCATGGTGATACTGACAGGACTGACATTGCTTGTACTGGTGTTCACTGGCTGGTTCGGGCTTGTGGTGTTTGCTGCGGCTGTTCCTTTAGGGATGCTGGCACCCTACCTGAAGGTGAGGCGGACGCATGCCATGGGTGCATTGATACTGCCGCTGCTGATGTTTTATTTTTGATTTTCCCTATAGCTGGACAGTAAACTTGAAAGGAATAGGCCACCCACCGGCAGCCCTCTTGATTAATCGAAGGCCAGCACCTGATCAGTGCTGTAACCTCTATACAATAAAGAGACAGTCCATATGCAGTATATCCAAAAATTATTTAAAACGAGGAAGATAATCTACATCTAAACGGATGGTTTTCCCTGCTTGTTTTATCCCAATATCTGTTGTAACAACTCTAGCATTGTGCTTGCGTGCTATTGTCAGGATATACGAATCCACTAAAGAAATTCCAAATCTACGAAGAGTTACCTTATATTCGGAAGCTTGAAAAGCATCGGCATTAGTGATGTTTAAAATTTCTGAACCTGGTAAATATTTAATTAGTTCGAGTTTTTCCCTCATTGTTTTAAAACCATAATCTGAGGAGTTTATATAAAATATTTCACTGATTGACATTTCAAAAATAATCAGTTTCTTTTTCTTAGAACGTACCTCTTTCCAATATCGGGTCCACTTTTCTGGAACGCTATCAGAAAATATAAGCGAATAAACGTTTGTACCAAAAAGATACTTTTTCATTCTGCTAAATCCTTTGATGTAGCTCACTTTCCGCAGGTAAATTCTAAAAGTGAATCTTTTTAATATTCTTCTTCCATTTCATCAGTAAATTGTATCTACTTCAAAAAGCAGGGTGAAATGCATATTCGGATTATCTAAATCAAGTGCCTTAGCATGTTTTAGATTTCAAAAAAGAGTCAGTTACCCTTGGATTTGAAGTGAATACAGTAAACTCATCTGAGGGGATGAACTACTGCATGAATATAACAACTACAGCACTATCTCATTTAGGATTAGTTAGCGGAACGTTTGATGAACTTGGTATTGCAGACTTAATAGACACCACAATACCAAAAAACCGAAATCACAATTTATCCCATTCCGCAGTGATCAAAGCCATGTGTTTGAACGGTTTGGGATTCAACGAAAGCCGACTGTACCTTTATTCCGACTATTTTGAAAACCTTCCAACAGAACGATTATTGGGAGAAGGAATACTTCCAGAACACATAAACGATGACGTTCTTGGAAGAACGTTGGACAAAATCTATGAATATGGTTGTACTGAACTTTTCAACCAGATAGTCCTCAAAGCTATGAAAAACGTTCAATTCGGCAACCATATTCTGCACACCGACACAACCAATTTCAGTTTATATGGAAATTACGAGAATCGTGATCCTGAACTCAATACTATTGAGATTACTTACGGCCACCCTAAAGACATGCGATGGGATCTGAAACGTTTTGTGTTGAGCATGGTATGCAATCAGGAAGGCATACCGCTTTTTGTAGAAACTCTTTCAGGAAATGCATCTGACAAAACCACATTAGTGAAAACCGTAAAGAAAATTCAGAAGAATCTTGAATTGGACGACAAAGTGTACCATATTGCAGATAGTGCGATTTATAGTGATGATAACATCACAGAGTTAGGAGCGCATACTCTTTGGATCACAAGAGTGCCTGCAACAATAACTGAGGTAAAATATCTTCAGAATACAGATGTTGAATTAGAAGTTTGCACAGACATGCGATACTCGTATTATGAAACTACATCATCATATGGGGGAATGGAACAAAAGTGGGTATTGTTTCAATCTAAAGCGACGAAAAAACGAAAGGAGAAGACATTTGACCGAAATATTGGGAAAAAAATGAAAACTGCAAATAAATCTCTAAATAAATTGAAAAGGGTGGAGCATGCATGTGAAGAAGATGCAAATCGAGCTGCAGAAAAATGGCTTGGCGAACACCAAATGTATCTATTTAAACAACTATCAATTGAATCAAAGTCACGTCGGATAGGTGGTAAAAGGGGAAGGCCAAAGAAGGGGGAAGTACTTGAAACATTTTATTTGATTAAGGCAAAAATCAAAGTTGATAAACAGGCAATAGCACAGGAACGTAAAAAACTTGGGAGATTTGTTCTGGCTACAAATGATTTTGATCTTACAGTTGATGAAATACTATCGTATTATAAAAGTCAGGGTAATGTTGAGCGTGGGTTCATGTTTCTGAAAGATAAGAGCTTTCATGTTTCAGAGGTCTACTTAAAGAAAGAAAGTAGGATTGAAGCATTGTCAATGATAATGGTATTGTGCTTGTTCCTTTATTCGATTGCTCAATGGAAGTTAAGGAGTGGGTTAAAAGAGACTGGTAAATTTGTACGGAATCAGGTTAAGAAGCCTACACAGAGTCCAACAATGAAGTGGGTATTTTTCTTGTTTAGGAGGATTACGGAATTGGCAATTCCACTTGATGGAACTGTTGAGAAAAGTGTAGCAAATATGACTGATGAATTGTGGGATATTTTGAGTCTGATGGGTAAAGAATGCGAAAAATACTATGTTTGATGAAAGACGTGCGGAAAGTGAGCTTAATAGGATGTCTTGAGTATCATTTCTCCCCTCGTTTCCTCACAAATGAATTCCTTTTCGGCATCATCAAACCATACATCATGTGTGTTTAATTCCCGGTTGATGATGACTTTTATTCTTTCCATGTCTGGACACCTTCTTTTATCCTATTAGTGATAAAAGCTGTGCTGATAACTCGGAATCGACTGATGAGAATCAAAAATTTTATCAATCTCAGGTATGATCTTGTTTCTTTTTGGATTCGGCAAGAGTATTCATACCTTTTACAATATCGTTTTTGGATAGATTCAAAGGAATCCCAATCTCCTGGAGTTTATACATAAACATCCTCTTGGGCAATCCCGCTATTTCTGATGCTTTCCCAAGTGAAACTTGGCCTTCAGTGTATTTCCTGATAGCTTTTCTTAGATTATATTCCTGGATATATTTCAGAATTGAGGATTTTATAAGTTCCTCTTTATTAGTTGATGTTTCCTTTGAAATCTCCTGCAACCTTCTGAGATAATTATCCTGAAGACTGATTTTTATTTCCATTTATTATCACATCTTTTGCTTTATCAATAGCCTCATCACTAAATGATATTCTGAGTTTATCAAGCATTTCAAAGGCTTGTTTTTTGTTAATGTTTCCGGTTATACTTGCATCAATAACAATGTTCACTGATGATATATATTTTATTCCGATTCTCTTAAGCACTCTATAGACCTTTGAATCGTCTATCAGTATTATAAAATCTCTATTGTTATAGGCAGTCGATGCAAGTTCTATTTCACCAGAAGAGATACTTATTTCATGCCTAATCTCATTAGGAACTTTGCTTTTTTGTATTATTTGAATGCGTTCTTTATGGATATAATTTTTAAATATTTCAGCATCCTGGACGAATCCCTCCCCTTCCTTTATTTCTTCAACAACTTTTGGAGTTGTGTTTATGTCAAAATTTTCAATTAAGTACAAATGCAGTCCAACTTCAAAAATGTTTATCCATGAAGATGTTTTGAGTAAAATCATAGGGGCAGAAATCTTATTCATTCTTCCCTCCTGAAATATTCTCCTCTACAATCTTTATCTCCTCATCGGTCAACCCATACAGCCTATAGACTATTTGGTCAATTATCCTATCCGTAGCTTCAATCCTGCCCATAAGTGGCTGCAATTTATCCACCGAATCCTCATACCATTCCTGGAGATGCCTGTAATTGGTCGGACTCTTGGGCTTGTATCCATCCCTGAGCTTCTTCTTATTCTTGACCAGTATGTCGATCAGCTTCTGGAACTCATGGTTATAGTACTCCCGCACTGCAGTTTTATTAGTCATATCATCCACGGCAGCGCCGATTTCACCTTCAAGGAAGCCCAGGAATGATTTTATCTCAGCGTTCTTCTCCTTGTTCATGTCTATCATGCGCTCTGCCAGGTAGGCGAGCAGGTCGTGCACCACATCGCTCTCTTCCGGCTCTGCCCCCAGCCGCACACTCACGAAGTCCAGCACCGGTGCGGGTTCTGCGGTTGAGTTCAGGTATTGGGTGCAGAGTGCTTTTGCTTTGTCTATGAAGGTTGTGTGGCGGCCGGGGTAATTCTACACTGGTCATCGATAAGCTCAGGGGACACGAGATCCAGATGTTGTACGAGGCCGTGCGAGCCAAATTTACCACTAAATTTTTTTATAATATATATAAAATGAAGCACAATAAGATTTGTGGTTTTAGCATCATATTGCTATTGTCAAATCATAAAACGAAAAATCTATCCAGAATGCACATATTCAAAAGTATTATGAATGACATCAACAAAAAATCACGAACAATTCACCTCTTGTGGGGGAAATCATAATGACAACTGAAAAAAATACCCAACCCGTAGATTTCCTGTTAGATGAAAGACTTCGGTCTCTTGATAACACAGATTTATGCGACCTGGTAGACAACCTGCTGGATAAAAAACCTGAATTATACCAGTTGATCCTGGAATGGTTCAAAGAAAAACAAAAAACCGCACCCGAAACAGATGCAAATGGCGATCTGGCCTCTTTAGATGATAACCTCTTGTTTGAATACTGGGAAGATGCCAGACGTATAATCTCAGAGTTCAACGAGTATGGTGGCGGACCAGAAGATGCTGAATACGAAGCATTCGGTTACCTGGACAATATTTCTGAACTGATAAAGGAAGGAAATATTACTGCCGATGCAAAATTCGATTTTTTGGACGAGGCTTTTGAAGAATATAACTACGAAAACTCCGGGTTTGAGGACGGATTAATGGATGTTTTTTTCGAAATCTGCCAGACAAAAGAAGAATGGGAATATTTAGTGAAAAAACTTGATGAGCATCCTTCCAAGTGGAGAAAAAAAATGATCATGCGTATTCAGAGAAAATATCTTCACGATGATGAAGCGTATCTTAAAGAGCGCATGAAAAACCTTCAATATGGCATGGATTATTGGGACATGGTTGAATATTATGATGAAAATGGAGACTTACCAAAAGCACTGGAAACAGCAGAAGAGGGCATATTAAAAGGTGAAGGAAGACTTACTGAATTATTTGAATTCCTGTCAGAACACTTTGCGAAAAAAGAAGATACTGCCAACCTGGAGCGTATTGTACATACAGCATTATCCCGCCAAAGTGAAGAAAAGAACATGCTGGATCGGTTGTTTGAACATTATAAATTAATGGGAGACTACAAGAACGCAAAAGAAACTCTGCTGGAATCGTTTGGGTTTACCAGTTGGCATTGCAGCTATTACGATGAGTACAGGAGAATGAAAGAATTCCTGAAAGACCAGGACTGGAAATCCATCGAGCCTGAAATTGTCAATAAGATCAAAGAAAAAGACCTTAATAATTATCTACGGATATGTTTGGACAAAAACATGAAAGAAACGGTCATCGAAACAATTTTAAATCAGGGCTTTCCCAGAGGCAGGCTGGGACTTTTAAATGATGATGGTTTTGATGAGTTTGCAGATAAATTGGAATGTGATTTTCCAGAAAAGGTCATCGAGTATTACTGGCAAAAAGCCTATAGAAACATCCCGGGCGGGAATAGAAGAACTTACCAGGATGCGGCAAAAAACCTGAAAAAAGCAAAAAGTATCTACATGGATATCTTGGAAGATGAAACGGGGTGGACAAAACGTTTTTCATATTTGAGATCCGAATTTAAGAATAGACCCGCTTTTCTCGATGAAGTGAGGCATTTGTAGTATAAATGGATACGCCAAGGTTATTGTTGCAACAGCGTATGAAAAGAGTAAAACCTGTCGATTTTTTTAATGTTCAGGCGTTGAAGGTGAGAGGAGTGTTATAGCTATTGAAATATAAATTCAATGCGATTTATTAAACCGCAGATAAACGCAAATGAACGCAGATATTGCAGCCAAAATTAGATTATATTCAAATTTATACTATGAATCACAATTGAATTCCATA
>Ga0255367_1090_pt1 | contig 23158 bp, 20 predicted proteins | sample ANMaggSeSYBR01D8_FD_182098 | JGI IMG/M metagenome (GOLD analysis project Ga0255367, IMG submission 182098) | Sediment cell enrichment communities from methane seep in Santa Monica Basin, California, United Staets - ANME aggregate JGI... | ecosystem: Environmental > Aquatic > Marine > Cold seeps >... | reverse complement strand
CTTCATTCACCAGTCCCCTGTGCCCGATCTATACGATTACATTACCTGGCCGGCCGAGGCTGTTCGGAGGATGTCTGGAATGGGTGTTCTGTTTGAAGACTTCTGCAGGTGTGTGATCGTGAAGTCGGAGATTGCGCCGGTACGTGTTGGAGCTACTTGAAATGTATTTTTTCATCGATACTGCTTATCATGGTGCTTCCCTCCACCCACAGCCCTATTAACATAACCAGATGATACTCTCCACAGCTGGGCTTGATGGACTGCAACTTCTGTATGTTCAGCAGCCCACGTACAACCATCTTCCTAAAATACTGCAATATCCGCATTGACTTTATCAAAAATGCAGACCGGGACATGAAACTGCTTTCCTGTGCAGACAAATTAGCCAATATTCAGGACATCATCAGGGATTATGATAGGCTGGGAGATGGTGTGTGGGGTATCTTCAATGCCTCAAAGGACTCGGTTGCATGGTATTACAATTCATGCAGGGGGAGGGATTCGAACCTCTAACTCCTACAAGAATAGGCCTTGAAACTATTGCTATTGACACCAAGAGCATAATCTTGTGCACTCATCAATACCCTTTCTACGACCTATCTCTAATGCCCACATGTCCACATGCGCCACCTGCCCAAGCATCAAAGTGGATTCTCATACCGAAATTAATCCTCAAAATTCATTCCTCAAAACCGCCATCGGGAAACGCTGCACATCTTTCTACGTGTAATACCGTCACACGTATATCTTTTTTCGTTCTGAATCTCTGTATTTGTGAGCACTGTAACTATCGTATCGCTGAACGGCGCTGACCGTGAAGGTCTTCGCCTCAGTGATGGCGTAGCGGGTGGGAGCACCCTTGTTGTGGGGACTCGGAGTATTTTGGTCACCTGATGAGCTTGCTATCGAAAGTGAAAAATACACAGTCTTTTGATGCTGTTTTTGAAGTATTTTTGAAGTTTATGAACCTGTATCATTCATAGCGTAGCTTGAAAAATTCAGGAGGTATTGGAGTTGTTTTATCCATGACCTCTAACAGTCTTTCAGAATGTATATCGAAGAATTTTATATTTTCTCCTTCAGTAACTAACACTTTTTGTCACAATCGTCATTCAAATAGCAATTTGACTCTCTAATCGTTAAACTTACTACCCTGCCACATCATCCTTTTTATCATATTGAAGAAGAGTTTCGTATCCTTCGAACACACATCTGGATTTGAACCATCCAGATAGCCACAATATTACTTCAAACAATACGGTATTCACTCATCCTACTTACACGACTTCCTCATTTTTTGTCAAATTAGCTCTTATGCCGTTGACTATATGAATGCCGGTATTTCCCAAGCCTTGAAGAACGGTTGAAGTAAAATCCAGATAAAATTCCTGAACTGCTTGACATTAGCACGTTTCAGTTTAGTGGAAATCGCCCTCTACCCGCTCAGGAAAAGCCCGACCACATGCTCTTTTCCTTCCGGTGGTTTGATAACATCTCCTGTTTCTTCTTTTCTCTCTCCCTTGAGAGATGAGTTCGGTGATGATGTGGCGACCCTGGTAGATGGGGCTTCCGAACCGGAAGAACTGATAAATGCGGACGGGGGCAAAAGTAAAACCTGGCCTGAGCGCAAGGCACATACCATCGACTTTATCAAAAATGCAGGCCGGGACATGAAGCTGCTCTCCTGTGCCGACAAGTTGGCCAATATAGGGGACATCATCAGGGACTATGATAGGCTGGGGGATGGTGTGTGGGATATCTTCAATGCCTCAAAGGACTCGGTTGCATGGTATTACATTTCTATGCTCGATGCATTTGGTAATGGGGATGAGGATATTCGTGATATGCCTGCGTTTAAGGAGTTCGAGAAATGTGTAGGGGATATGTTTGGAGATGTAAAAGTGTGATGCGGGACGGGCTAATTATAAACTCGTTTTAATATAGCGATTACTCAACCCACAAGTCTCTGTAAATCAGCATTAACTTATATCCATTACATCCCCCGCCAAACCATTACAACCCCCACACCACAACTGAATCCACCTTCTCATCACTGCCACCCAATCAGCAGCACCCGTACTCGGTCAAGTGTAGCAGCCCCTGGTGCGGCATCTGGGTATCAGGAAGTTGCATTTTGTGGGTAATTCACTGAGCATCATCGTGGGCAACATCTCGGGGAGGGGCCTTATAGACGCCCCCTTGGATCCCGGATTTTCGCTGACAGGGGTCATTCTGTGGCTGGCCATCGTTTTGTTTTTCTCGGCAATTGCCAGTTTCTACCCTGCCTGGAAAGCGTCCCGGTTGACTGTGAACGAGTTATTGGCAAATGAATGACAGAGGTGGTACGATGAGACGATGGATAGTAATGGTGGCGGTCCTGGTGTTCTGCATCGGGATTACCCTGCACCTGTGGCAGCAGGCAGGATTTTATGCTGGATTTACACAATCCTCATGGTTGAGCCAAAGGAGGATATGTATCACATAGAGAAGAAATCAATTGAATCGAATTCGAATGCATTTGGGTCTGTCTCGTGGACTTCCATGATAAACCTGCTGGGAGATAATGGATCACCCCATGGAGTCGATTCGCTCATTGTTAGATTAAGTACCTTCTTTGCACGGGTAACGGCCACGTAGAAGAGTCTGCGTTCTTCTTCGATTGGATTGTTGCCAATCATAATGTCAGATTCGTCTTTGTTCTCACGTTCGACTGGATCGGCTACCACATTTTTATCCATAATCGACCGATAATGTGGCAGAATATTTTCATTGCATCCGGCGATATGGACAACATCCCATTCAAGGCCCTTGGCCTGATGTATCGTGGATATGATAACATGGTCATCAGGCACGTTTGCTTTATTCGCCTTACTTTTTCCTTTGAGCTGGACTTCATGTAAGAACTCATCTATCGGCATGTCGTTCAGTTCATAGATGGTCTCTTCAAGTTCCTTTACCCGCACGGCAAAATCGTCATCTTTTGCTGAGGATGATAATGCGTATAGCTCTAAAAATGGTTCCAGAAAGTCCATCATGGATATTTTGGGTTGTTGAGCCCGTGTACGGGCTTCGGTCAATACATTATTCAATAGTTCAATGGATGCTTTCGCTTTTGCACCCTTGAGTTTTATTTCAGTGAGGGATTTTCCCGGTTCATTTTGAAGATGCAATATTGTGTTCTTGACACTTTTAGGGCCGATTCCTGGCAGTATACCAAGAATACGTTCCCATGCAATCATGTTCTGGGGATTGTAGATGAGCTCCAAAAACGCAATGAAGTCACGGACGTGCTTCTTATCGAACAGGTCCTTTCCGCCGAATACCACGTACTGTATCCCGTATGAGAGTAGCCGCATTCCAAGGACATGGTGTATGCCTACCCTATTCATCTGCAATGTTCGAGCAAGCACAGCTATCTTGTTAGGGGTGGTGCCGTTTTGAATATGAGTATAGACCTGGTCTGCAATATATTCAAGTTCATCGTAGATGTTTGTGTGTAGGGAAACCGTCGGCAATTCGCCATCATTCAGAGTCGCATTCATCTGTTTTTCTTCAAGTCGGATTGTATTATGGTTAATTGATGCGATTGCAGCATTGATTATTTGTGGAGTTGAACGATAATTCTGTGTCAGGATTACTGTTCTTGTTCCTTCAAATGCGTATGGAAATCCGAGGATATGTCCAGGTGTGGCGGCTCGCCATTCGTATATTGCCTGTGCTTCATCACCAACCGCTGTTATGTTTGCATTGTTCTTTCGAAGTTGTCTTATCAATGCTGCCTGGACATTATTGGTGTCCTGATATTCGTCAACGAGGATATATTCGAATTGCCGTTCGTACTTTTGCCGCACAGCTTCATCTGTGTATAAGATGTATAGTGCATATACCAGCATATCATCGAAATCAATAACGTTATTGCCCAGTTTCATTGCATGATACTTGCTATGTATCTTCTGTATCAGCTTGATGTATTCTTGATGTTTGGGGAATTTATATTCTATCACGTCAGCTATTGAATATTCGATGTTATCAAGGAATTTATGTGCAGGATCATACTGCATAGCATTTCTTGCAAAGGATATTATCTCGGAGGCATCAGCGGGTTTTAGATTTGTATCTTCGAGTCCCATACCTTTTATGATGAGCTTTATATGTTTCAAGCAATCATCCGGCATAATTATCGTGTATTTGGAATTGATACCCGGAATCTTAGAATAGTTTTCCCGAAGGATGCGGTTGCATATGTTGTGAAATGTTCCGATCCACATATCACGGATATCGTGTCCCATGGCAATCAGACGTGATTTCATTTCGTTTGCTGCCTTGTTGGTGAATGTAACAAGCATTATCTCATTGGTAGGTACAGAGTTGTCGAGTAATGCTGCGACCTTTGCCATGAGTGTTCTGGTTTTGCCTGTGCCTGCGGAAGCGAGGATGAGCATTGGCCCGTCAAGGTTCTGGATGGCCTGAGTCTGTTCGGCATCTAAACTCAGATAGGTCTGGTTTTCTTCTTTGTCTTTTTTGGTGCTCATTATCGCCCCGTATATCCCTTATCTTTCATTCTTTGATTTGTTTATGGTGAACGTACATTAACTATTTTAAATTTTGTTCCATTAGAAAATGTAACATAATTTTCATCCGTATACTTTACATTGAAACTGTTCCTTCTCATGAAGGACCTGAAAATTTGGTCCAATTGACACGTGAAGGGGAGTATTTTGTAATATTTATTGGAATGGTATCAACCTTGAAACTAGTTAATTCAAGGTAACTTAATATCGAATTAGTCTTAATTGCTTTCACTCTGCCCGGGTGCCCGTTCCGATCTGCCCACCTGCCTTTGTGGTGTAGGGGGCTGGCAGGCGCTTTTCGATTATTCCGACGATCTTATTGATTTTGCGGTCGCTGGTATACATCGAACAAATCAAGATGTCCGATATCAGAGATGAGTTCAGTGTTAAGGTGGCGACCCTTGTAGGTGGGGCTTCCGAGCCGGAAGAACTGATAAATGCGGACGGGGGCAAAAATAAGACATGGCCTGAGCGCAAGGCACATACTATTGACTTTATTAAAAATGCAGGCCGGGACATGAAGCTGCTTTCCTGTGCCGACAAATTAGCCAATATACGGGATATCATCAGGGACTTTGACAGGTTGGGTGATGGTGTGTGGGATATCTTCAATGCCTCAAAGGACTCGGTTGCATGGTATTACATTTCTATGCTGGATGCATTTGGTAATGGGGATGAAGGGATAAGTGATATGCCTGCGTTTAAGGAGTTCGAGAAATGTGTCGGTGAGATGTTTGGGGATGGGTGAGAGGCGGGATGCAGGGTACGAAAGGTCGGATACTTCTCTTACCACCTTCCCATCACTGCCACCCAATCAGCAGCACCTGCACCCGGTTAGCAGCTCCGGGGACGGGTAGCCTGACCATTTTGAAACGACATGCACTGTTTCGTTATACCCTATTTTCGGGGGTGTCTTTTCTAACGAACAATGGTTTTATTGTCCGTACTGCGTGTTATTGCCCCAAGTGATGGAAGGCAGTCGGTGGATTGTGTCGATTGTGATGTGAGGGTGGTGCTGAAAATCGAGATTGGTATGTTGAGGAAAAAGTTAAAGTAATCCATGAGTGGATATCTGGATGATGAATGAATAGCATTGGTGATTGATTAAGAAGTCAGAAAAGCTTGTTATTTTTGATGTGGATTTTTTGAAATATCATGAATTATTTCACTATCTTTATGTCTGTTCCAATGTGTCCAGTAGGGATCATCACTTTTCAAGATATTTATTACTCTATTTTTCATATCGTACCGACCACTGATTGTTGAAAACATTTCCTTGAATATTTGAATCCACCCACCGTGATTCTTTATTGCATCAGAAATTTCACTTTCCATAGATTCGTGACGTTCATTATTCGACACAATCATTTCTTTCAGTTCTTTATTTTCACTCTCTAGAGCCTCTATTCTCTCCTTTAGAATTGAGAATACTTCAATTATTTCCTCTTCATCCATTCTAATCACTTCAATACCTGGAGTCGAATCCTGGGATGTGGTGTAAGGTGTGGATGTAGATTTAGGCTCTGTGTTCACTTCAGCTTTTAACTCTGGTTTTGGTGTGTGGGTGCGTATGGGTTCGGCAACACCAGGCGCTTGCATGTTGTTCTTTATGACATTTTCAATGACAGTAACCCTCTTTTTCAATAATTCCATATCAGAAATGACCGACTCTTCAGTTGCACTAACTTGAATCAATTTAGATTTGCCACACTTCGAGCATCTTGTCCTTTCAGTGTCCACTGCACTCTTAAATAAATGGCCGCAGTTCAGGCACTTCATCATAAGATATTGTTTCAAGATTCTCCTCCATTTGCAGGCAATTTTTCTTTGAATAGATTGCATTATTAGTATTTATATATTTGGAATAAATTGAATTGTAATGAATTATTATCGATTATATTGAATTATCGTAACTATTCAGCCTTCCTTAAGACCGGATGCCGATGACGAAAATCAGCTTATTTGTGTCTATGGCGATACATTTTTTAGTTTTTAATACTGGGTCTACGTCCATCGATTCCAAAGGCATTTGACAATTGTGTGCAATTATCTATTTGTGGACTATTCAGTCTACCGATAACGTTTATGTATGGCTGAATAGTTACAAATTATCTATGTAAAAAGAATAATCCATATTATGTACAGCAAGAATAACCTCTTCAACCTGAAATCCCTCACCAGAATAAATCCCAAATTCACACCTCCACTCATATCCACCATTCGAATTCACCATGGATCTGATAAATTCCCATTTTAATTAGATGGGATTTTAACCAATATATCCAGAAGTGTCACCATTGGGCATAGAAAATGAATTGCAATCCTACCTTTTTTTGAATTTACTCTGGATTAGAACATTACTGATATTGGATTCTATCCTTCCTTGTCAAGTTCATATTCGTTCTTTTTTAAAAGAGATGATTATTATTTTTAGTGGCTACGATACTGCTTTTTTCATTATTAGAATGGTGCATTTTTTTAATTTTGAGCATTAGGATGCATGTGAGAAATGATTGATCAAAGACGTTGAGTGTTTGCATCCAATCTTATATTGACTCTTAATAAGATAATGTCTTCACTCAGTGATTGACTAATACCTTGGTAATCCATCCTGGATTTAATGAGCTTTGCTAACAGAGAGAAATGTATAATGGAGAACATTGAGGTTATATCTGGAGAGAGAAGTGCCTTGAATCGCATTTAGATCGGATAATTATATTTGGGAGTTTAGAAAATCAACAAAAAAACCATCACACCATCACATTATCACAAGAAGTCTTCTGACAATGGGTTTATGTGATGGAAATCTCGAAAAAAATCACAAACAATCTATTGATACTGAAATTTTGTGATGATTTCGATATTATTTACAGGGGAATGTGGGAAAATTATATATTATACAGGAGGATTTTGAGCATCGTGAGAGAATATACATAAGGCTAAAGCTCTGCTACCTGATATATTATCAGAATCAGATCATCTGCTGGTTTATACTGAATTTCAATCAAATGTTGCATTTTATTGTATAAAAACACCTCAAAAACAAGCTGTTGCGACACTAAAAAACTCAAAAACAAATGCAAGTTCATTGGTCACCCAAATACTTCACACTCCTACTCACAGGGGTATCCACCCCAATGGTATTACCTTGGCGACCACCCATTGGGTGGTTGCCTTTCAGCAATACGATAGAAACACTGGTCAAATCACTTTGAATAAACATATAAGAACCCATACATGATAGGTTAAAGTAAATAATCAGAGCTAAATTGATATTGTTCTATACATATTTATTTCACCACCCTTCCACAAACGCTAGATAATATCTCCCAAACGACTCCTGCATCTCTTCAAAGCTCACTTTCTTATAATACCTCTCCTTCGTCTTCTTACTGTGCCCAGCTGCCTTTGCAGACACATCAGCAGCCACTGCAAATCATGTTGCATCTCTCCCGCCTCCTTTAGTCCCATAAACTTGATCAGATGATACTCCCTGCCGCTGGGCTTGATGGACTACAGCTTCTGGATGTTCAGCAGCCTGGCCCACTTATCGATTATCTTCTCAAAATGCCGCAGGGTCAGCCTCTTCCAGGTTCTCACGTTAATGAAAATGTGCCATTTCTTCCTATTTCCCACATAATGCTTGGGTATCTCGCTGGTATTGCCGGTCAGCTTCTGTGGTGAGGGGGCTGGCAGGTGCTGTTGCATGCGGGTTAGTATATGGGGCCCAGGAGCTGGAGGCTGCGCCAGAAATAATTTCATTACATAATCTGCAGTGGACCTTACAATCACTTTATCTCGTATTTTTCCACGATCCGCCAGGTATCTTGTTTTCCTTCTACCAGTTCAACGCTCTTGAGCTTTTTCAACCTGCACAAAGCATCTCTCACTCCCTCGTTGGTGAGAGGCAGACGCCCATTTTTCTTCCGTTCATGGTTTGTATGTTCTGCAATAAGGCTTTCTTCGGCCGAGTTGTCTGCGTCCCGTGCCAGAACAAAACCCCAAAATACGCTCGTCTCCTGTTCAGAGATCTCAATCGTTATCGCTTTAGGTATTCTGGTTAAACTGCCAATTATTAAAAGCACTCCAGCAACTACGGGGTCTGCAACAGTTATTAGGGTGGTAGCTATCAATTCAGTCATCGAAAGCAGATCGAGATGAAAGTTACGGATCTTGACACTTTTACCCGGTTCTGTACCGCCTTCTTTGATCTTGATGAGGCGTACTTCCGACTCTTCCGAATCCACTACTATGGATTTAAGGACCACGGCTGCCGAGGGCTCGACAACATTGTTATCTAAATCCATCTTTGCGGCAAATACCGGCAGGTCGGTCTCCATCGTATCTCGAAGGACGGCTTGAATATTCGCCAGGTGGGTTTCATCTTTCAATCTGTCTCGTACATGTTTATACGGAACCAGAAAATCGACCAGTTCCGAGGCGAGTCTGTCGCGTTCTTCAGGATCGTTACTGTCTTGCAGCCTAAGTTTCAGTGCGTAGAAGTCATCTTTAATGGTAGACCAGGCTTCTTGGCCTGTCAATAATGGGAGTTCGCTCTCCAGACTATCAAGTGCTGCAAGTATGTTGTCGGGGGTCATTATGCTTGACATGTTCTTTTCCTCTCTTTATTTGCCCGTGAAGGTGAAGGCCGCCCAAAAATATGGATTGGCATATGGCTTATCGCCGGCATCTCCGTCCATAACAAGCTCACGGTATGCCTCATTCTGGCTCATTTTGGTTATAGACTTATATGTCTCACCCAATTCCTGGCGTGTTGCGTCGCGCAACCACAATTGAGCTGAGCGCAATGCCTGATCAGGCAGCAGGCCTTCATTCAGATGTTTCCGATAAAAGTGCTTTATCAGTAAGCTGGTGGCTGCATCGCTGACGGCCCACAGGGTGCTTACCACGCCAGTAGCACCTGCCTGGAGAAATCCGGTTGGAAGCCCTATGAATTCGTCGGGTGATTGCTGCACATCAGTCATGCCGGTTTCGCAGGCTGAAAGGGTCACAAGCCGCGCTGTGTCAAGGTTAAGGCCTGAAATGATATTAGACAGGGTCAAGATTTCATGGTTTGCCAGTACCAATCCAGAATTCATCACATCCTGCCAGTTGTAAAGACCGTGACATGAAAAATGTAAATATGTCCATCCAGGAATCCTTTCTGTAACCTCTTTCTTTGTAGCTTCATTCCCTGACAGTGTCTTCCGGTGGTCAGGGTCGAACAGGGACTCTACGGCCATGCCCTCTACCGGGGTATAACGTAGATCCTCTGTCGGGTTGATTACTGTCAAAAGCGAGGCCTTTTGTCGGGATGCGTCCTGCATGCGCTCGCTGCTTATGCTAAGAGAGTAGGCACTGGGAGCATAACTCATCGAGTAGTCGTCGATGAAGGCGCGTCTTTTCCCATCAACATCACGCCATGCTGCGTGAAGAGGTAACAGTCCCAGATCCCCTTGTGACATCAGGGTAACCGGCGCCCCTTCAGCCAGATTCAGTTCCTGTAGTTTATTATGAACCGGAGCCATTAGCATGGTCCAGAGCTGGCTTGTGGATTTTTCGATGACCTCCAGCCATTGATCCATAGCAGCTTTTGTCCTCTCATTGCAGAAAGCAAAATACGCCCCCATCCAGCCACTCAGACTGAGGTCGTCTTCATAGAGAGAATCCAGCATAACAACATGATCTTTTCCAACCGAATCAGCTCCGTGAGGTATTACAATGACCGCACTACCTTTTGAGGTGACAAGCGGCGCTACAAGCGCTCCACCCTCAGGTATCAGTCCCAGGATACCAGGCAGGTCAAGTCCTGTGGGCATAAAATCAGGATGTTCTGAGCGCAGTCTATCAACAAGTCCATTCAGGTCGAGACGTTTACCGCGTAGCAGCTCACCAAGTTCAACGTCGCTGCGACGGGCCGGCACGTCAGAAGGAAGGCGCATCTCAGCTTCCAGCAAACGTACTGCTTTACGCGCTTTTGACATGGCCTGCTTCTGCTTTTTAGAGAGCATATCCAGATCGGCATCAGCCAGGGCCAGTGCTTCTGTTAGCATACGCGTCTTACCCTCTTCCAGCCGGATGACAGCTTTGTCGATCTGCTCCAGTTTCAGCAGACAGTACGCTGAACGCGCATACAGCCCAGATGTCTCCCACACCTCTGCCTTGCGGCCGACTTCAGTGTGCGCTTCTGCCAGAACAGCATTGCCAGCCTCAATGGCTCCATCATAACCATCCAGTGCATTCTTCCAGCTCTGCTCAGTAAAGTGCAAGTTGCCCAGATTGCGGAGTGTCTGTCGACGATCGGCAGGAAAACGTTCCAGGGTCCTGACTTGCAGTGCCTGGTTGCAGTGGTCAATCGCAAGGTCAATATTCTCGGCGCGCTCGCCTCGTATGCGGTCACTGTATGCGACCGCCAGGTTGTTCAGGGTCGCGGCCCACTGCTCAGGGAATGCCTCGCGTGTCCTGACTTGCAGTGCCTGTTTGAAGTGGTCAATGGCAAGATCAATGTTTTCGGCGCGCTCGCCCCGTATGCGGTCACTGTATGCGCTCGCCAAGTTGTTCTGGGTCATGGCCCACTGCTCAGGGAATGCCTCGCGTGTATAGACTTGCAGTGACTGGTTGTAGTGGTCAATGGCAAGGTCAATGTTTTCGGCGCGCTCGCCCCGTATGCGGTCACTGTATGCGGCCGCCAGGTTGTTCTGGGTCGCGGCCCACTGCTCAGGGAATGCCTCGCGTGTCCTGACTTGCAGTGCCTGGTTGCAGTGGTCAATCGCAAGGTCAATGTTTTCTGCGCTCTCGCCTCGTTTGCGATTACTATATGCGCTCGCCAAGTTGTTCCGGGTCATGGCCCACTGCTCAGGGAATGCCTCGCGTGTATAGACTTGCAGTGCCTGGTTGTAGTGGTCAATTGCAAGGTCAATGTTTTCGGCGCGCTCGCCCCGTATGCGGTCACTGTATGCGCTCGCCAAGTTGTTCTGGGTCATGGCCCAGTCCTCAGGGAATGCCTTGTGTGTATAGACTTGCAATGCCTGTTTGAAGTGGTCAATGGCAAGATCAATGTTTTCGGCGCGGTCACCTTGTATGCGTTTCCCATATGCGACCGCCAGGTTGTTCTGGGTCATGGCCCACTGCTCAGGGAATGCCTCGCATGTTAAGACCTGCAGTGCCTGTTTGAAGTGGTCAATGGCAAGATCAATGTTTTCGGCGCGGTCACCTCGTATGCGGTTATTGTATGCAGCCGCCAGGTTGTTCTGGGTCATGGCCCAATGCTCAGGGAATGCCTCGCGTGTTAAGACTTGCAGTGACTGGTTGTAGTGGTCAATGGCAAGGTCAATGTTTTCGGCGCGCGGACCAAGCGGGTTTTGGGCAAGGCTATTCCCAAGATCATTTTGCAGATCGCTCCACAGTTTTGGTTGATTATTGCGGTCCACCAATCTGATCGCGTTTTGACATAATTCTACACGCCGAGGCATATCGGACAGACGTTTCAAGACCTGCAACTCTCGAAGCAATGCAAGAAGATCACCTGGACTGGAAACATCGGTAGAACTCTCCTGGGAAGCCTGTGACTGATTTGCCATCTGCTGGATAACCGGCAACAGTTCAGGGTGTTCTTCGACCAGCTTGCGTAATTCCGCATCTGTTCGGATAGACATCAAACGAGCTAACAATTCCGGTGGGATATCTGATAAGGACCAGACCGGAGGATTACCGGAGAAAGCACCATCATCCTCCCCTATTTGAGCAGGGTGCGATTTGTTTGCATTTGTCTTTTTGGAAAGACGTTTGCGGATAGAATCAAACATAATAAGTACTCCGTTTGTAGATTAATAATGACCTGCAAATCTTTACGTTGACATAATGAGCCTTACTCCTTACTCTTCTGTATCCACTACCATGGATTTCAGGACTGCGTTTACCTAAGGCTCGAATCGATAGTAGTTCAAGGTGTTCTTTGATAAGCTCGCATAATTTATTTTCTGAAAGCATAGACCCTAATCGAGCCAATAATCCAGATGGGATGTCGGATATAGACTGCGCCTGGAGACGATCAGCGAAAGCAGCATCAATCCCTTCGCTCTGGCACCGAAGAAGCAGCGAACGATGATCCTCAAGGAAGTGTGTCGCCTTTTCGTCGTCCTTGTGTTGCATAAGCAGCACTTCAAAGACCTGGATTGCGGAAGGTGTCAGCAGATCGTCCTTATGGGCCTGCACGATCGCTTTGCTTTTGGCCCATGTCTTTGCATTTATGAAGGATAGAACGGCACTGACAATGCTTTCCTCATTGAAATGATTCTGATCACTCATGTTTATCTCCCCTATAAGTGTGTAAAAAATGATGTCAGGTTGACACACCCTTGTGATTTATCTATGTTTAAACTGATCTTCGCACACCAATCCCAATTATTCCAGACCTTTCCACGATTTAATTTAGATTACATACTTACTCTAAACTGACATCAAGTTTTTTATTTTGTAGCCAAGGTATTGGTACATTTCTACCTGTTTCACTAAACTTCTGAATCATTTCCATAACAGCATATTTATTTCTATCCTCTCTAAGGTCTGATTCTAACAATAACCAATGGTTCTATCAATCTATAGAATTTTGACTCTGAATTCTTCTCCATACAGAGTGAAAGTTTTCCTCTCCTCTCGCTACATACCACCGCCCCACCCGGCGCAAGCCTTTACCCCTCTCACATGCACATACCCGGCTCGCTTTCACTACATATTTATCCATCCCGTCAAACCCTCCATTACCCACACCTGCATTCCAGCCCCCATTCCTTCTTCGGCTCTTCTGCCGCCCACTCTTGCCTTCACTCTGCCGTGATAATTATGCTGCCGTTATTGCTCCTGAATAAATATCGTGTGCTGCTATCCGTGGGCAGCTGCTGAAGGTTGGGATTGCAGCATGATACTCGCTCGGCCAGGGTCCCCTGCTCCAGATTATTTATTATACTTCTCCCAGCACACCCTTTTTCAAACTATAAACCCACAATGGTTTAGATTCACTTCGCACATTTACACGGTTGATACTATCAGATTCAAGCATTTTTTTAATCAATGATTCAACTGTTTTTTTATGACATCCCATTTCATCTGAGATCTGACGAGCAGACATAATGTTGTTTTTCTTCAATAGATCAAGTACCTGATCTTCGGTATATTTTCGTTGAAATGATGTTTTAGTGGGCTGTGTGTTCGTCATACACTTTAATCCTTTATAGGTTAAAGTGTAAATAGATGTTGTTTAATTTTATCATCTCATGTCCCAATTCTTGTAATCAATCGTTTTGCAATCATTACCGATCGAGCCGTTGATCTGTCATCTATACAAGATCCCATTTCCATTGGGATTATACATAAAGTTTCGGCAATTCTCACATTTATTAATCACGAATGTCATTTTTACCACACTAAAAAATTAATTGTTGCTAAATCCCTGCTCAATCAGGTTTTTCAGCCAATAATTGAGAAAATCGTTTAAATCCTTCTTAAGTGTGGGATAAAATCTGCCATCTTCAAGGTATACTTGCTGATATGTACCTGTTGAATCCTGCTGGAATGTCAGGGCTTCAACCATCTTCATAGATGGGATGATTCTGATTTCCATGTCCGGGTCTGCCATAACATCACCATCCTGGACATAATTATGAGCCAATGAGATCACAATACTGCGGTCATCGTCTTTGTGACTCAAATGATCAATATTTAAATCCATGAAAATCCCAGATTTAAGTTTGAGGCATTCATTAAATTTCAGGCTGCCATCCTGGTGTATAATACCAAGTTTAACCAGCTTTTCATACATTATTTCGTAGATTATCTTTTTCATTAGATTTCCTCAAGAGCATTTGACTGAATTAATATTTGGCTCAGATAGTATTTAAAACTTGCCTTTAACAGTTAAAGGTAAATCTATAAATAGGAAAAGATATAGTAAAATATTGGCAAGGATGCACCGGAGGATCAGAAAATGGAATATATGGACACCAAAGAAGTGGCCAAATTGGTCAGAAAGGAATTAAAAACACATTTCCCAATGCAAAAATTTTCTGTTCGGATTGAACGGTATTCCATGGGGAGCAGTATTAACGTAACCTGGATAGATGGCCCAAAAGTAAAGGATGTTGAGGCAATCGCAGGACATTTTCACGGATCTAAGCCATATTCAAATGATTTCATTTTCTTTAACAGGAATTATTCAGAAAACCTTTTTGCTGGCATGATCGGGCAAATGGAAAATAAAGGTATACTTTCTTATGATCGTGCAGTCGAAGCAAGAAAAACACTTGATAATATGGATTTTTACAATAATTGATAATGAAAACGCTCAATGGATTTGAGTTTCCATCACACCTCCACTTAAAGAAGATAATACTTTATGAAAAACTCCCCAATAAAGGTTATCAGAAGATGTAATTCATTAAATAACATAATCAAGCTCACCAGGTGACCCCAATACTCTGGGTCCACCGACAAGGGTGCTTCACCCTGCACGCCATCACTAAAGCGGCCACTTTCCCAGTGCACGCTGTTCAGTGATATGAGAGTTACAGTGGTCAAAACTATAGTAAAACAAGACTATAAATCGTAAATGAGTAAATGAATTCCATGGAACAATCAAAAATGTCCACTGGCAGCATTTTGAAAATTAATATTTTCATCAAGTTCGGTATGAACATACTTTATTAATCCCGTATTAACAGGATCAATAGATTAATTTTTATCAACGCTCTGAGCTAAATCCCGTATAAAAAGAAAATCAAATCTATCATATTGTCCTGTTTCTATTTTATACTTGATAGATAGGCTTTTGATGCGGTTTTCTGGCTGTCGCAATATTGTCTTTATTCCTTTAGATTTCTTTAGTTTCAAATGAACAATCCTCCCTCGATCCCATCGGTCCAGATATCTTTCAAGATATTTAACACCTTTTCTCTTCCCGATCTTATATGTATTTACTTTCCTGCCGGCTCCGTTTTTACTGTTGTTTTTTCTCTTTCCTTTCAGTATCAACTTATTTTTTGGACGGGTCATCAAGTCCAAAGCATTCTTTATTCGATTTCGCGTAAAAGTACATCTACCCTTCAATTCAGGGTGATTGGTCATGATCTCAGCCAGTTCATAAATAGTAACTGGCCGATCTAATTCATTCAAGACATAGAGGATGAACATCTTCAGATTAGAAATGTTACCTCGCATATAGCAGTAAAAACAAACAACAGCATTTGACATATCTTTCCCTGTCGAATCCTGTTTTGGATGACCGCAGGAAGGACAGTTTGGATCATTTAAGTCTATCAATGTCATGTTAATGTCCTTATCATAAAATCGCTACTTGGTGAACACATATTGATCCGATTCGTGAAATGGCGTCTCATGGGACTGGTTTTTATCTTTTTGTTTATGGTGATTTGACCAGTGTTATATTCGTAGTGCCAAATGGCAACCACCGATAAGGTGGTCGCCGAGGTACTGCCATAGGGTTGAAGAACCCTGTGAGTGGGAGCGTGAAGTATTTGGGTGACCAACTGGCTTGCATGTGTTTTTGAGTTTTGCAGTGTCGCAGTAGCTTGTTTTTAAGATGTTTTTTTACCAAAAAATGCAATATATGATTGAAATGTAGCATCAACCGGCAGATATTCAGATTCCGGTAAAACATCGGGCTGCAGAGCTTTTATTGTGTAGATATGGTCATTCATGATGCTCAAAATCCTCCTGTATAAGATACTATTTTCCCCGATTCCCTACAAATAATATTGAAATCATCACAAAATTTCCAGCACCATTAGACTGTTTGTGATAATTTCCGAGATTACCATCACATAAATCCATTGTCGTTAGACCTCTTGTGACGAAGTGATGGTGTGATGATTCATTTGTTGATCCTGAGTTTATATCCATCACGACACCTCCATAAATGATTTTATTGATACTCTGGCACTTGGTATTGTTGTGTGTCCTCAGGAAGATCAGTGATGGAAATCAATTGTTCGGAGATTAAAATTTGAGAAAATATCCAGCATCTAATTGTCTCATTAGACTCCTTACCATATCGAAGTGTACCAGTATCGGTCTTGTATTTAGAAATTAATTGATTCAAGCGCTGTATTTTTATTCTGATGTGTGCATTGTCAAGAACTTTCTTAACCATTTCATTGGGGAGGTAAAAGTTGCTATTATGGCAGAATAGCACCTGTTTGTTCTGTTTATATTGGTCTCGTTCTTCTTTTTTAAGGATGGGAAATTGTCTGATAACATTTAGAAATGTTTCTGCAGCAAATGTTTCATCACTTTCTTCAGTGTCTTCCAAATGGACAATCAACCCTTCTTCATTTAGTGCGTTGATGATTAAACCCCAATATTCTGAAACATCCGCACTGGGCAACTCATCGAACTCTTCCAGATACCGCCTGGAAAACATAGCTGGATTGAGCATTTTGCTAGATGGGATTATCAGGGTTCTGTCCGATATATCAAAACGGTATATATAATCATCTCCTGGAATCTTTGGTTTGATTTTTTCTACCTTTTCGATGTCGCTAAGGGTTTGCCGGAAAATAAGTTATATAAATTAATCTCCATTTGGTAAAATAGAATAATTCCATTTAGGATGTAAATAATGGAATTCTATCTGCAATTTTTCCATATCTTCATCCGAGATTTTAACACCTTTATTATATTCACTTTCATCCAATCGCGATGCCACAGTAAGACCTTTTTTTGTCTTTGTACCACTGATAAGTTTAATAATTGTTTCATAGCTAACGAGTGGCTTCCCCTTCCAATTCATTGTAATAAATGAGAACATGCAATGTTCTATTTTGTTCCATTTACTCGTCCCAGGGGGATAATGGCAAACTGTTATCGGTATTTTAATTTGGTCCACCAATTCTTGTAGGTAAAATTTCCAGCCTCTATTGCGACTTCCATTACTTCCACCACCATCTGCACATATCATCAACTTTTTTGCATTTGGATAATTAATTCTTCCAAACATAAACCACCATTGTCGGATGCTTTCAACAGCAAATTCAGAAGTATCATAACTCATCCCAACATTTACCATTCCTTCATTTCTATTTACATCATAAATCCCATATGGTGTCGCCTTTCCATTTCCAAGTGAAGGAAAATCATACACATTAACTTCTTTGGCTTTGCCTTTTTTTGTCCAGGTTCTTCCAGGGTTTTTAAATTCCCCTACGTTTTCTTTCTTTTTTGCATCAACTGATATTACTGGATACGCTTGATTTGTGAATTCTTTGGCTAGTTTATTTATATATCTAAACTGAGCGTCTCTTTCTGGTACTGAAGAACCTTCGATATTTTTCTTATTTGCCTGAAGTGAGTAATCGTTTTCTTTCAAAATACGGCCTACTGTATCTGGATCAATTTTATGTTCTAGTTTTCTCAGTTCATCTGCGATTTTATAAGTTGATTTATTTGTCCACTTTAGGAGACTCATTGGATCACCTGAAGTATTTTCATCCATGATTTTTTCAAGATCATTAATGATTCCAGGATATTTTTCTTCTACCTTTTTTCTTCCTCCGCCATGTGCTCGAAGTCTTTTTGGAAGTTCAAGTTTCTCTGAGGTTTTGAGTTCTTTTACCCCTTTACTGATGGTTGAATGAGACATTCCCGTTAGTTCTTTCACTTTTGTAATTCCACCCCAACCAATTTCAAGTGCAATTGCACCGGCAAAACGTCTTGCTTGGACTTCATCTGCTCCTGAAAGGGCTTTTAGCCACCATGTATACTGTTTGTTAGTACTCATATTACCATATAAGACGGCTTACATGATAAAATTAGCTAATTTATTTTTCGGTAATGACTAAGTAATTTTAGTGCTCCTTTAGACTTCCATTGTTTAAGTTTTTCAATTGAATAAATAATATGTGACTCGCCACCCTCACTTCCCACTTTTGGTCCCCCCTGATTCTTCGACCACTTTTCGACATATCTCAATTATGGCCCTCTCGACTGGCGTGAAAAATGGCATAAGTGCAGGGTCAGTGGTTGCAAGATCACGGATGGTTTGATTGTCTTCGAGTTTCAATTTATCCTCCTGAGATGTTATAATTTCAAAAGTATAGGAGGAGCAAAAATATTATGTCACAATAAATTCATTAACTTATTGTGAGTTGCAGGCAATTAAGCTCCTCACTGGACGATGTTAGAGCATCGTCCTTCTTTTCAGATTAACACTATCTTCTTTGTATTGTTTCCTTATATACATTGCTGGATTCCGACTGCTACTGATTGCGAATTTGTAAAAAAAGAAATCTTTTAAGCCGTATATTATATTCATATAGAGATTGTCGGAAAAGTCCTTGACTTCCGTCAAATTATTATACTGTCCGCATTAAAATTCTCGTTGAACATAATATCTGACATTATCCCGCTAAAAATAAACGCCCACGCTGGCGATTTTTTACATATGAATCGATAGATATCGAAGCATTTATATTAGTTAATCACATTTATCACTTAAAATTTATGATTTAGGTGTGATAATATGTTTTCGATACCAAAAGCCCCACAAACCACCTTCATTTACGGTCCAACCGTCTATAAAAATCTCATACCTGAAGACACTATTCTTTACAAAATAAATCAGGTTATAGATTTTTCCTTCGTGAACGAAGCATGCAACGACCTCTATTCGCTCGATAATGGCAGACCTGTAATAAACACCCCTGAAAGGATGTTCCGTTCAGCAATCGTTCAATATCTCAATGACTTTTCTGATAGACAAATGGAACATTCCGCCAGATTTGACATCATAACAAAATGGTTCCTTGGAATCCCTATAGAAGACAGATCTTACGATCACAGTGCACTGGGTGATTTCAGGGACAGGCTTGGAGAAAAGAGATGGAAAAAATTATTCTTCATGATATTGAAACAAATAGAAGATGCAGGCTTTGCCAAAGGGAACCAGTCTGCTGATGCCACACATGTGATTGCTAACATTGCCATCCCCGGAACCATTGGCTTGATAAGACAGGGAATAAAAGCGATAATGGAAGAAATTGAAACAGCAGATCCAAAGCTTTTCAAAGAACTGGGAGGCAAAAAGACCGCTGACAAAAAAGAGAAGCTACACACTCTAAAACCCGAGGAGAAAAAAACGAAACTGGTTGATGTAGTTGAAGAAGCAAGAGCAATAAGGGACAAAGCAGAAAAACTGGAATTACCATTAGTCAAACAGAAAATTGAGCAATTGAATCAGATACTGAATGAAAATATAGAAGAAAAAAATGGTAAAATCCAGAAGAAGAAAGAGCATGTGAAGAACAAATTAGTAAGTCTTGTGGATGAAGATGCAAGACATGGAGCTAAATCTGATTCAAAACCTTTCACAGGATATAAGGCCAATATAATGAAATCAGATGACGGATTTGTGACAAACATCATCGGGACACCAGGTAATACCTATGATGGAGATGTACTTTTGCCTCTTGTGGATGAGAAGACAGAAAACAGGTCTAAGCCGCAAAAGGTCAGAGGAGATACTCACTACGGAAGTGCCGAAAATAGGTTTCAGATGTTAGGAAGAGGAATTACGGTCGTTGCTCCGATACAAGAAAGTTTTAATCCGACCGGACTTCTACCCCAGGATAAGTTTATTCTGGATAAAACTGGCGTGACATGTCCTGCCGGGAACAAAACCATGATCTCAAATTATAATGAAAAGGAAGGAACGACAACATTCAAATTCAAGAAAGAAATCTGTAGCATGTGTTCGTTAAAAGATCAATGCACTAAACAGGAGGGAAGGACTATCACTATAGGGAAACATCATGATTTGGTGATGGAGGCGAAGGAATACAATAAAACTCAGGATTTTAAGGATGACATGAAGGAAAGAGCCCATATCGAGCCAAAGAATGCTGAGATGAAGAGATTCCATGGGATGGAAAGAGCAAGATATTGGGGGCTGACGAAGGTGAATGTTCAATTCATTATCACTGCTATCGCTGTTAATGTGAAGAGGCTTGCAAATGTCAGTGATAGCGTATGCTATCTATAAATGTGTTGAAAAGTGAGGTAATTTAGAGAATATTGAGGTAAATAATGGGCTAATATGGGTTTTTTGGTGAAAAAATCAGATTTTTTCTGAAAAATCCTGGAATTCATGAAAAAATGGACGGATTTGGGATTAACTTGAGGGCTTATCCGACAATCTCATATACTTATAAAATACATCATAATCAAATGAGAACCTACAAAAATATAAAAAAAATCACATTTGAATTATTACCTTGGATTTACCTCTTAAGGTTTTAGAATTCCAGAATTAGATTCTTGGCACACAATATAGACCACAGATATATCAAATATTTAAAATCCAGAAAGACATTGAGGCAGAATATTGAAAGTAATAGCCCCCTTATCCTTCCATAATCTCTTTCATTTTATCTGCAATCAATGCTTGTGTCGCAGGGTCCGCCATTAGTAAAGTTAAGGCATCCGGGACTTTTTCACCTGCCATTTTAATCTCTTTTGCCATATCCTGGTCCAGCACAAGACTGCACTGGGAGCAAAAACGGTCAGATGGTTTAAGGACATTATTACAGCGCGGGCACTTCTCAAGTGTGACCTGGCGCTTACCTTCGGTCTTGAGACCGTATCGCTCGAAGATCTTATTATTTATCTCATCATCCGTAAAATTAGCATATATCTTGAGCATTTGCATGCTGCCCTTGGACCAGCCGGCCCTATGTTTCACTTCCTGTTCGTTCAGGCCGTCCAGTATCCAGCTTGTAATCGCCTTATGCCTGAAAGAATGGGGATTGACCCGTTTCTTGATCCCGGCATCCCTGGCAATGTTCTGGATAGTAATACGGATGGTTTTGTAACTCAATGCCTGGTACGGTTCGTTTATTGTGGTCCACAAGGGCGCCTCGGGGTCGTTCTGCATGGGATGGACTGAAAGCCATTGATTCAAGTAACCGGTACTCCAGGTTATGGGTATGCCTTTGGGTGCCGTGGTCTTTTTGCTCCTGCTTGTCTTGCTAATGTAGATAATAGCCCCGTACTGGTTGAACTCTACATTTTTAATCCGCGTCGATCCCAGGGCACCCACTCTCATACCGCTGTCAAGCATGACGGCAATGAATGCCTTGTTCCTTGGGTGCCGGCAGGCTGCAAGGATTCTATCAACTTCATCCTGGGTGAGCAGGTCTGAGGGCTGGACAGTGCTTTCTATATTTTCCAGCTTCAAGGTAGTGACCCATTTAGGTATATCATCCTCATATCGCCATCGATAAAGTTTCTTAATTGCCTTTTTATAGTTCCGGACTTCACCTTTGGATATACCCCTCACGTCTTCAAGATAAAATAACAGGTTGTCAAAGTCCGCCTGGACCATTTCATCCAGGTTATTGAAATAGCCACATTCTTGTAATCTTGCGGTCATCCGTGTCAATAAATTGAGATAGTTAGTTATTGTAGATTTCGCTAGCCCGTCCCTGCGGCAGTTCATGATGAAATCTTTTATCAATTTTTTATTAACTTCGGAAGTGTTGGCACTCTCAAGCCTCTCCATCGCACGGATAAAACCAGTATCATATGCGTGAATATCGTCTACATTTTGAGTCATCACTGTCTAAATACAACGCTTAGGAGTATATACTTTTCGCGTATGCTCCCGGCCGGAGCATATTTTACTTTTTATATACCTCTGATAAAAACCTGGAAATATCAATTCTTCCAATCTTCATACTCGCCCGGACTACTGGAAAAGTTCACCCAGGACTTTCCTCACAACATCCCCATCAGCAGGATAACTTTTCTCTTCAATTACAACTGCAGGCAGTTCCTTGATATGATACCTAAGCACTGCATCCGGATGCACAGTAGTATCCAGTATACTGAACCTTGCACCGAACTCCCTTGCAGCATTTTTAATGGCTTTGCTTATATCAGGCGTAGGGTCGGTAGACATCACAGCAATCCCACAGGTGCAGTCAACACGCTTGTATTCCAGTTTCTTAATAAGGATTACTTCCAGTTCTTCGGTCACAATCCTGTATAGTCACTGAATAGATATTACTTTATTCCAAAAAGTGAAAATGTGAAAATGAAAAAATAAAAAGAACCAGTCTGATAGTATAACTAACACCAATAATAAAAAAAATACTAAAAATGGTTATTTCCCAGGCACCGTTCCCGATGCCAGGGAATTAAAACTGAATTGAATTAGTCAGTTTAATTTTATTCTACTTTCTCTGCAATTGCGAATTTTCGCATTACCTTATTAATCCTTATAGTGATCTCGTCACCGACCTGTGTTTCAGGTACGAAAATTACGAAACCTTCAATTCTTGCAATACCGTCGCCTTCTCTTGCGAGGTCTTCAATCGATACATCATATGTTTCTCCGGCTTCTACCGGAGCACTTTCTTTAACGTTTCCGAACAAATATTACACATCCTTAAATTACAATTATAAACTACCCTAAGCAGATTCACAGAAATAGTAATAGTAAAACAATTACCGTCACAAGTGCCACTTATAAAATAGCTTCTAATCAAATCCTCTTATGTTCTTTCAATATATAAAACTTT
>Ga0255367_1085_pt1 | contig 24389 bp, 15 predicted proteins | sample ANMaggSeSYBR01D8_FD_182098 | JGI IMG/M metagenome (GOLD analysis project Ga0255367, IMG submission 182098) | Sediment cell enrichment communities from methane seep in Santa Monica Basin, California, United Staets - ANME aggregate JGI... | ecosystem: Environmental > Aquatic > Marine > Cold seeps >... | reverse complement strand
GCATTTATAGATTCCAGTATGTCAAGATAGAAAGGCAAACCCTCAATATGAGGGAATACCATGCATGTTTAGCCACATGCAAGAGTTACTATCTCAGCAAGAGATAAAAACTGTTCATCCTCTTTCGGTTCGAATGATATTCGAGGACAATCATAATTGGGATGCATTTAGCCTTGCTAATAAATCCATTCTTCGTGATGTTGAGATAAAATAAGTCAACAAGATGATGTCTTGTAAGGATGAAAACCGTGGTTTTTTTAATTATCACTGCGAACATTGTGGAACTGATCTAACCGTCTATTTCGGTTGCAATAGCCGTATCTGCACTAATTGTGGTAAGAACCATACTGATAAATGGGCAAAATCCTTAGAAAAGCATTGTTCAATGTTCCTCATCGACATGCGGTTCTTACTATTCCAGATGTTCTCTGGAACATTGTGAAAGCTAATCGTTTTCTTCATAAGGTTTTGATGGATGCAGCGATTAAGGCCATTAATGATACAATTTCATATAAACATAGAAATGGACGATTGTTAGCAGGTGCCATTGTTGCTTTACATCCATTTTCGAAAAACATGGGCTTTAATCCACATCTTCATGTCTTTGTAACTGAAGGTGGATTTGACAAAAATAACAAATTCATCCATCAAAAATTCATTTCCTTCAGAGCGATGAGAAAAACATGGCAATATCAGGTGCTTACTAATTTCAAAGCTGCATTTCCAGGGAATTGGGAATTTTCTATGCTTGTTAACCACCTTTTCAAAAAGTATCCAGAAGGATTTTATGTGCATCTTCCAGAAGAATCAAGAATTACAAATAATCGAAAGATAGCACGATATGTTGCCAGATATATAAGACATCCAGTGGTTTCTAATACAAGGCTATACCGATATAACGGTAAATCAGTCATTTTCTGGTATAAAAATCATGAGGATAAAAGACTTTTTGTGACAATGAAAGTGGAGGAATTCATTACAGAATTGATACAGCATATTCCTGATAGGAATTTCAAAATGATACGCTATTACGGGGCATATGGGCGAAGAATTAAAAAGCGATATTCTGGGTATTTACAGAGAAGTTTAAACCAACTGACATTTGCTGACTTTTCCAAAAAAAGAAATACGTGGGAACCAATATGTCCAAATTGCGGGGAGAAAATGAGTTTTGTATATTATGAAAAGGGGCCACCGGAAGAAAAGGTAGGTTTTGGAAGTAAATTACCTGACTGGAAACACCCGATGCTTAGCCATTGCTACAATTAATTTGCACCCGAAGGGTGCTTTCTTGTTTAACTGGCTCACGCTTCTTTGAATCTCGAATAGTACCAATAATTCTCATTATCTCACCCATATTTTAAAAATTAAGAGTTTAGATAAATAGATTTATGTTGATGTAGATGATATCATATACATAGGTGTTAATTGTGGCAGAATACATTCGAACTACAATAAAATTAAGAGAAGATGTTTACCAGACTCTTAAAAAAGAAGCAGGAGCTAAAAATATCTCGCAAAAGATAAATGAAATCTTAATAAAAATGCTTTTCAAAGAGAAAAAAAGCCTGTTTGGTACAATGCAAAAGACTGATCTATCAGATCTCAGAGATCATGAGGACAGATTTTAATGTTACTTGATTCATTTGCTTGGATGGAATACTTCATGGGAACACAGGAAGGTGAAAAAGTCAGAAGATTTGTAGATGACGACATACAACTGTATACGTCTCCTATTGTGATAGCAGAAATATATTTTAAATCCCTCAGAACAGATGGAAACGCAGAAGAAAGAAAGGATTTTATAATTAAAAGATGCGCTTTAATCGTACTTGATGAAATTATTGCAGTTGAAGCTGCAAAAATACATGCTGAAAAGAAAATTAAAACTCCGGATTTCGGTCTGGCAGATGCCTTAATACTTGCTTCTGCAAGAAATAGAAAAATAAAAGTAGTAACAGGGGATCCTCATTTTAAAGATTTCAAAGATGCCGTTATGATATGATTTTTAAAAAGGTACGGATTCCTGCAAGTTCTGCTATACGATTAAGATTCAGCGTCTGAAAGAGATTAAAATGTATATTCAGTACTATCCAAACCCTTCGCTACACTTCAACTTCTATAAGTTTTCCATATTCACTCATATCGAAACCATACGATAACCCCGCGTCCATGCAACAACAGCATCCACCACCGATCTGGTCTTGCCAAAGCCCATATGCGGACTAATCGAGACCACTCTCAAGGATGCGAGCTATGCCTTCCATCAAACAGCCACAGTACAAGGGTGCAATGCGGCAGTTCTTGATGCTGATCGAAACGAGAGCGTCTTAAGCATATCAGGAGGGGATCGTGGTTGTGCAAAGCATTTGACGCCCCCACCGATGGCGACGTATGCGACACTGGTTTTTTTGCATTCTATGTCGCATGTTATCGAGATTGCGCGGTTTTGCGGATCAGCGGGGGTGCGGTGTGGTATCATAGAAACTCGGGTAACTTGTTATGACTCCTGTGGGTCGGAGATCGTATGAGAGAACGGGCGGCGTTCTCGTATGGTCATCGTTTTAGGCAGTGCTGGGAGGATATCGACATCAATGTATTCGACGGCGGCACCCCCAGATATGCCTCGCACGATGTCTGCGCGATATGGGGACACCTTTATCCCGGGTGATGTCATCTGATGAGTGGAACCGTACACCAGGGCGCATTTGGGCGAAGGCGTCGTGGAGGCATACGGTCGGCTGCATGAGGGCGATGGATCGCAGCAAGGGTTCTTGCACCTTCAAGTTTCGCTGGAGCGCTTAACCCGGCTGATGGTAGTCATCCTGAAGACGCCGATCAATACGATTTGAATGATCAACAGCACTCTTATCTGTAGATGCTGATCGCTGTCAGTTTCGTCTCACCTGATTTGTGACCTTTTCCTGCAATAAAGCTTAATTCATTGTAACTATTCAGCCCTATAAATTATGGCTAATGATAACGAAAATACATTTTGTAGCTTTTTATGAAACGTTCATAGCTAATGTCTTTCGATATCGATTTCATAAATACAAAGATATTATTGAAGTGGAGAGTAACGGTTTGTGATAGCGTTTTATAGGCTGAATAGTTACAATTCATTTATAGTTACAATTTTTTATTATCATTTGTATGGAAATCTATTTATATTAAACACCACATAACATATAATCATCATAATGCTCATAATGAGGTGAAAAAACGGATGATAAATAAAGTCAACATCAAATCCCAACAAGAAGTTAAAAAACAGTTTTACCACCACTTCTTTAAGCAGATCAATATCCAGCATATCTTCTTTTTCTTAGCCTTTATTATTTACGGTATTGGAGACGGTGTAACAGGTGCAATATTAATGAATACCAAAGGGATTTATGCAGAATCAAACCTTTTTTTCAGGTTTTTATATGAAACCTTTGGATTAATGGCATTCATTACAATAAAAGTCTTATTGACTTTTATTCTTTTACTGGTAGCATTTATCATTTACAAGCTATCTAATGGGCATAACTATTGGATGATCAATGGCTGGTTAGCTGCTCTCTCTATAGGTGGGATCATGGCAGTACATGCCAACTTACGGGCAGTGATAGGTCTTCCATACCCTAATCCTAACAGTATTATATTTCTTTATATCATCCTGACATTTATCCTTGTTGAAACGGGTGTTTATGTGGACAGAAAACACAATATCAAAACGCACTGTAAAGGCCTGTGCGTTTACCGCCCTTGCAAACTAAGCCACCTGTGCACCCGTATGCACCTTTACCTGATTAAAATCAGCTCCAAACCTCGGCTCAAATTAGGCACGCTCTGATTCCGCCAGAGGCCGCCCGACGCCTTTGATCGCATTGATCTGCGATTCAAGATCATTAGGAACTTCAGGAGTTGCATCCTCCGTGCTCTTTGCTTGAAGCATCTCTTCTTCTTCTTCCTCTTCTTCTTCAACCTGTCTTTGGACCAATGGTGTAATCTGGTCAACAAGCGGTTTCGTCTGAAGGACTTTTTCTTCTTCCTCCTCTGGCTCAACTTGTCGCTGCACCCCAGGCTCAGGCATCCGCATCACCGCATCCACCACCCTGTCAGCCTCCTGCTCATACACATCCCCAGGCTGCCCGATCCTGAGCTTACCCTGCAAAGCCCTAGACTTCATCAACCTCGACACAACCTGATTCCCCACAGTTCTCTGCAAAAACAGGATGCGATCTACTGGAGTATCCATAGACTGCAAACGCCCAGTCCTTCGAACCCGGGAATTCGAATTAGATTGCTTTACCTTAGGCACTTTAGCAATTTGACCAACTCTTTCTCCCACCTTTTTTCACCCCCCTATTTACAATCACTCATATAATGTATATTATATTTCAAAGTCAATATATCACAAAATCTAATTCCTGTTTAACTTTAAACCTCAATTCCAATCTCTGGAAATCCTCATTACTCTGGTAAATTTGCTACATCAATCCTTCAATCATCCCAAAACCACTACTCAAAGTGAGCACGAACAGATTCCGTCAAGGATTTTCCGCCGCCATTGACAGCTTGAATACAAAATTTTAGATAAGTGTTGATTTTGGCATCATGATTAATACGAACTATTTTGTTCCGATGGACCGGGCAAATGATCTCTATTCGCTGGATTCTTTGTTCTAAGTTCTATTTTTTCCAGATTGCTGCATTACATGCGTCAACTCATGTGCCATCAGCCTTCGCCCCTCGTTTTTCCCTGGTATATATTGCCCGCCCTCAAACATCTTGTCACACCGTAAAAGCCCGTGCATTCAGTGCTTGCGCCAGTTCTGCGGTCCTGGCATCTGTATGAATACGCACCTGGCTGAAGTCATAGCCAAATGAAGATTCAAAGAAGGTACGAACAGGTTCTGGAAGCGGCTGACCTCCTCCAATCAATTGAGAGATCTGAGCTTCTCTACCGGGAGGCACTACCAGACCCTGGGTGGGGGAAATGTTCATCTCAAGGATTGCTTTGAAGCGGATAGGGTCTGATGATTGCATTATCGCATCTGCCACACGGTCTGCTTCCTGTTCGTAGACATCGTCCATTGGTCTGATCTCCAGCTTGGCCTGTACAACCATTTGCTGTGGATATTGATTGCTTCCGGTACACTGCATCAGTCCTGCAGCATTTGAGTTATGTTTCGCTTCAAAAAACTGGCTGCAACAAGCTTTGTCATAATACACGCGACTAAAATGTTTCTAAATAATCAGAGTGGAAGAGTCACAGTATTAAAAAAGTGGCCTGTAAAGACGCTATAAAAGGAATTGAAACCGAAGTTGTATTTGATTGTATTGAGCATTATTAAACGAAATGATGGATGTACGCAAAACTTAGGCCATGAGGTCATTCTAGTTCTCGCCATCTGCCACGCTTTGATTTTTTCCATCCCAAGCTCGCTTTTATTTCCGTACTGTAAAAGTGATTTTTCCAGCGGTTATGGATGTATAGAGACTTGCCCTTAAGGAATTCCCTAAGCTCTTTACCACCTGTTCCCGGCAATCCACTCGGTGCATCATAGCTTGCATATGCTTTTTCGAATAGTTTTCCAAGTCTGTTGTTGATTGTGGAGCTAGTAAGGGCCAGATTTCCAGATGAGTGAGTACCGGACCATCCCATCTCCTCCCCAGCAGACCTTTCGATTATGTGTTCCCACTGTTTTCCATCCGGATTAGTTTGAATACCGTGATACCGATAGTTGAGTACTTTTCTTGCAGTTTCTATATCGTCCCATTTCTCTTTCTTGTTTTCCTCAATAATTCTTTCTTCACTTAACTTCACTTGAGATATGTGCCCTCTCTTCCACTTCTTATTTATGTCATTAAAATTGAAGACCGCAGTTCGTGGCACTTCCAAGTTCGAAGACTGCCACTTAAATGTCTTCCCAATTGGGTCCACTTTCATGACTATGCCCGGACTCCATACAAGTTTGAGACTACCTATCCTTTCCGGACTCTTGCCAAGTACGACGTCGTCGACCATTAGCGGCTGGTCACAAACGAGGCCTATGCCCATGACAGCTAGATGCCCAGCTAAAGAATTTAGCGAAAGTGTAAGTTGCTCGTACGCATTTGCATCATCTGGTTTCATGATGAGAGTATTTTGAGCTTTTACTATTTGTTGATACTTTTGCCTGGCACCGGTCAGCGCCTTACTTCTAGTCTTATCTTCAGATTCGGTGATCTGTTCTTCGAATTTGCCACCAATGGCCAGAAGTTTTTCAAGTTTCGTCTCATCACTGCTTGCCACCACTAAACGCGCCGCTGCACCTTTACCTACGAAGTAAAGCTCGTGAGACTCATGCTTAGAGGTGAATCTCTTCCGGAGCCCTAGCCACCCCATCACCTTGGCCACTCCTGCCTTGACCGCTTCCTTCCCCTTCTTTACACCCCCGATCACCTTCCCATACACCTTCTTCGCCTTCGCCACAATCCACTTGGCCACCTTGGCGATCACATTATCCACCTTACCGCGGATTTTCTGGATCACATCCCTGATCTTTTGTGTAATGCCACTAAGGTGCAGGAACTTCGCAAGGAATTCGATTACCAGCTTCAATCCGCGGGCCAGTCCGTTTTCCAGCGCTTCTGCTGCACTGCTGATGTTCCCGGCGGCGATCTGGGCAATGGAACCGAGGAAGTTGCCGAGCATCTGCATGATGTCTTTCGCCTTCTGGATGAAGAATACGATGGTATCGTAAATGCCCACGATAGCACGAACAATTCCCGCGCCTGGAATTAACATGCTGAGGATGGTTTTGATAGCTTCCTCCACAACCTTCCACTTGATCCAGTCTTTAATCGCATTGACGAATGTATTTTTGATACTTTCTGCCATACCTTTCAACTGTTCCCATACTGCCATTGGACCCTTGGTGATGAGGTTCTTCACCAGCGTGAAAGTGGTTTCCATGGTTTTCACCACAGGCTCCGGAATAAGCTTCACAATGTGAGACCGGATGTTCTGGTAGGTGATGCCGAGCATCTGGAAAACAACGCTCATTATACCTTTCAAATCCCATCTTTCGGGTAATATAATCCCAACCAGCGAGCCTGTCAGCCATGCGAATACAGCGTTCTTCAGGTGTTTGAGGAAATTCTTGCCGAAATTCTTAAAGCCGGTACCGGCCGCACTGACCAGGTTTTTTACGAACTTGATGGGCTTTGTGAAGATGGCCTTGAGCACGGCTGCGCCTTTGTTGATGATGCCATCGATTTTTTCCAGTGAGTAGCCGAATTTCTGCAGGGCCCAGCTGAAGAATTTCTTTGCGGCCTTTAGCAACAGTTTGCCAAGCTTTGCGAGAGCGCCCGACATGGCCTCTTTCATCTTTTCGATCTTCTCGTCGATGGCTTTGATGGCAGCCTGCTGCTTGTCTTTCAGCTTGTACTGCAGCTCCTGCTCTTTTTTCGCAACAAACTGATCGAGATCGTCCAGCTTGTTGTTCATCTCCTCGGCCGCTTTCTTACCGATGTCTTTTAGGGCAGGACCGAGCTTGTCCACGAATTCCTTGATCTCCACCCTGGCATTCGCCAGCTCGTCCTTGCATTCCTGGACGACGCGCTTGTTGTCGGTGGTGATGTTTTCAACCAGCTTGTTAATGGTGTTAACGAAGGTGGTACGGTTGCTTTCGAAGATGGCCTTGACTTTGGGCAGTTTGTCCATACCCAGTATCCAGTCTTTGGCTTTTTTGGTCCAGCCAAACCAACCGGAATAGCGTTTCTTCTTGTAAGCATTTATTTCGCGCTTGACATTGTCTTCGAATTTTTTCGTGGCCTTATTATTGCCTTCATCGAAGCGCTTCATCGAATTCTTTTCAAGATCGTTAAGTTTCTTCTTTACCTTGTCTTGCGCGGATCTGTATATGCCGTTGATCTTGTTGGCCACTTCATCGCGCTGTTTTTCGATGGCGGTCTTGGTGCCCTTCTGCTGTTTCAAGGTGGCGCCGAGGCTGGCCTTACGTTTAACCTTCAGTTCGTTGCGTTGCTTCTTCTCTTCCTGCCTGAGGTCTTTCTCGACCTTTTTGGTTTCCTGCTGCGCGAACTTCTGCACGGCGAGCGGTTCGCTCTTCGCCGTTTTCTCCATACCTTTCTTTTCCTTGTTCGCTTCGGCGAGGTCACCGCTGTCAACCATGTCAAGCTGTTCCTGTGTGATGTCTTCTTCTTTCAGCTTGTTTTCGGCCTCACCGGTGTAATTGCTCAGGTCGGTATGCTCTTTCTGTAATGGCGCAATGGCATTTCGACCAAGGTACATATTGGCAGTGTGCGGCGCTATTTCTTTAGGTGGCAGGGCTTCAGGAGTGTGCTTAGGGGGGATGGGCGGTGGCGTGTGTTCCATGTCACCGAAGGTAGAGATCACGGCGTTTTTGTCGCCCTGTACAACCTTCATCACGTCTGCGCCCATGCGCTGGGCCTTTTTGTCGCGTTTAAAGTTGTCGACGTCTTCGATGGTTTCCGGGATATTTTCTATTAGCGATTCCTGCAGCTTCTTTTTGGCTCTTTTTTCATCGACAGTAGGCACGGGTTTGGCGCTTACGGCATTCACCTGCGCAGCATTGCTTTGCGATTGACCTTCGCTAGGTGGGGTGAACACGGCTTTTTCGGACTGCTTCAGTTTTTCTGCGGCATTGTCGTGTGTCTGCTCGTTTTGTTTGAGCTTCTGCAACCTTCCCATGCCTTTGATCAGCACGGATGCACCTCTTTTGGTCAGGTACTGCGCCACTTCGCTGTAACCCACTGCCTCAAGCATCGCGGCGCCCCCGCCCTTTCGTGCGATTTTTCCTTTGCTTTTTCCTTTGCTTTTGCTTTTACCTCTACCTTTACCTTTTTTGGATTTTTTGTCTTTGCCTTCAGGTTTTACTTCCTTTTCTTCTTTCCTGGTTGGTTTCTTTACCTCAGATAAAGGTTTAGGTGGCGGACGTTTACCCAATTTTTTCTCAGCCGCTTTTCCTTCGGCTTCAAGCCTGGCCGCGTCTTCTGCTGTCATGTCAGGTGGCAATTCCACCATTTTGCCATCGGTGGTGCGGTACATGCGCTTCCCGCCTTCGCTTGCGTCCCGGCGCTGCACGGCTGGCGTGTCTAAGACCGCACCTCTGCCTGTCTGTTGCACGACGTGAGTGAGTTCATGCGCAGTGAGTTCTGAATTTGTTGGACTGTGGTCAGCTCCAAAGTAAATGTCGGTGCCGTGGGTAAAGGCCTGGGCTTTAACGTCCAGGTTCATTTGTATGGCATCACTGTCGGTATGGACGCGAACCTTGCTGAAATCTACGCCAAACCTCGGTTCCATATAGGAGCGCACAGGATCAGGCAAAGGACTCCCGTGCCCTTTGCTAAGATTGATCTGCGTTTCGACATCAGCTCCTTCCTCTAAGTTGTTATCCCGGGATTCAGCAGATTTAGCCTGGATTGGTTCGGTTTCTTCTTCCCTATCTTTTACCATTTGCCGTTGAACCACTGGTGTGATTGAATCAGCCAACGGCCTGGTTTGAAGCGTTTGATCTTTTTTTTCTTCTGGTTTTGACTTCAAAGCCCCTGATCGTATAAGCCTCCCAACTGCCTGGTTCCCGATGGTTCTTTGAAGGAACAGGATTTGTTCTGCAGGCGAGCTAATGGATTGAGAAAGGTCTGAATTTTGCTTTTGAGAAGCCAAATTTTCCTTTTTGGCTCCAGGTGCTCTTGCTTCTGCTCTTGTTGCTTCACCCATTATTTATTCCCAGATACCTATATTTTCAGTCAAACGTTGCGCTGGCACACCCAACCGCAGCAGAGCTGCGGGGCATGATGTGCCGGTGCAACGTTTGACTATGAATCCAGACAATTGATATCTCTAAAAAATGAAATAAAACATTGTAAATTTTAATTTTCTATCAACTTAATTCAGCTATGATGTCTTCAATAGAAATTCCTTCTGGAATTGATAAGAATTCCTCTGGCTTATATCCAAGTATGAATATAATACAATTTAATAGTTCTCTTAGTCTCGGTTTCCTCCCCCACCTTTCAATATATTCTTGGGCAATCTCTTCAAATGCATCTCGAAATGACTCAATTAATTTATTATCTGCCGTTCCATTCTCTTTACTGAAGACGTTATTAGGTCCGCCCTCTAGTTTAACTATTATTTTTTGAATATGCATAACACCCACATTAGAAATAAAATCATTCGGTTGAATTTGTAAAACCAATATAATAGCATCTAATACTTCTTGTATTGAAGGCTTTTGACTTCCCGTTTCGCCATAACTTATGGTAATTTTTTTGAAAGTCCGGCTGATAATATCAGCTGGAATATCTCCTATTACATCTCCTTGTCCTATTTCCCACCAAGACATAATTTCCTCCTATTTCGGGCAATATCCTGCTTCTTGCACCTTTGGGTCATTAGCAATTTTTTTAGCCAAAGCTTCCATATTTCCTTTTTTGACAACTTCTTTACGATTCATAACATTATCGCGTCCACGAATTTCTCTTTCAATATCGAGATTTTTTTGCTCTAAATAATTCGCTTGATATTGGTTTAGGTTTTTAACCCTAGGCTGAAGTTTAGCCTTTTCCATAAATCTATAGAATTCTAGGTCTTTTTTGGTTAATTTTGAAGGATCTGTTAGCATTTTTCTTGCTTTGTCTCGATGTTCGCCTTGTCTTCTGGGAATGTCATCTGTCTGGCCAATATATACTTTCCCTGGGTAGTCAGGGTTTACACATTCATATATATCTAAATTGCCAAAACCACCTTTAAGAGACGGTGAATTATAATCAATTATTAGCTTATTATGGACCAATACACCAATACCTACAAAATAATTGTGCGTTTTATAAACACTGAGATTATAAGAAGATGTATCAAAATTTTCTTGAAGCGTAATAGAATCGATTGAAATGCTATTTCCATTTATAAGTTTTATTCGCATATCTTTCTTCAATTCACGTGCTTCAATCCATTTAGACTGACTTTCGATCCAAAAAGGATGGCTGCCAGTAGAATAAATAGCGCTATTGCCTGCTACGATCTTATAGAAATGGCGGGTTTTATTTTTCAATACTCTATTTATCTTTCTAATAACTACATTGTCCCTTTCAAAGTCATACGCTAATATACTTTCACCATTCTGCAATTGATCGATTCGCTTTGTGCCTTCCACTGTCCATACCAATGTATCACTTGAAAAACATGGAAGTTCTCCTTTCTTTTCAGGATGTAATATTTGATTTTGACGATTAATTTCTTTCTTTAAAGAATTATTTTCTTTTTTCAAATTGGATATCTCTTCTTTTTTATTTGCGATATCTTTTCTTTGCCGAATTTCTTGCTGTTTTGCCGCTTTCTTTGTCTCATAAGTTCTTGCAGAGTCTCTTTTTTTTCCAAGTCTTTCCAGTCTAGCTTCTTTCTTTTTTATATTTTTTTCAATTTCTTTTATTTTTGCATTGTTTGAATTCATTTTTTGCTTAATTGATTCGATCTTCTGTTTTGCTTTTATTTTTGGATCTGCAGGTGGCTTTATTTCAGGTGGCTTTGCCTCAGGCGGCTTTGATTCAGGTGGCTTTGCTTTAGGTGGGGCTTTCGCTGGTGCAGCCTTAGGTGGAGCAGATTCATGTACCTTTGGTGGTTCAGCTTTGGCAGCTTTTTCCGCCGCTTCCTTTGCTGCCTTTTCTGCAGCTTCATTTGCTGCTTCCTTTGCTGCCTTCTCAGCCGCATCTCTAGCCGCTTTCTCAGCTGCTTCATTTGCCACCTGTTTTATTACCTCCTCGCTCGCCCCCTCTGCAGCGGCCTTTTCAGCTGCCTGCCTTGCTGCTCTCTCCGCAGCCTCTCTGGCTGCCTTTTCCGCAGATTCCTTAGCTGCTTTCCCTGCCGCTTCCTTCGCAGCCTTTTCCATCGCTTCCTTGATGGATTTCTCAACGCCTTCCTTGACGGCCTTTTCAACTGCTTCCTTGACAGCCTTTTCAACTGCCTCCCGAACAGCCTTTTCAACTGCTTCCTGAACAGCCTTTTCAACGACCTCCTTAATCAGTTTCTCAACTATTTCCTTCGTGACCTTCTCAACACCTTTCTTTACTCCGACCTTAAACAACCGCTTCAGAAAAGCAATGATACCGGTCTTTGCCGCCTGCTCTCCTGCAGTGGCTGCTCCCCCACTAAAGATGCCAGCCACTATGGCAGCGATATCGATTATGGCCACCACACATCTGACACCCCGCATTGCAGGCGCGTCTTTCTTACCCGTGACCACATTATCGCCAGTCAAACACCCGCAACCATCTTTGACCGTGCTCACAAACGGGATAAGATCTGTAGCTTCATCGGTATAGTGCTCGACATCCTTGCTACCTCCTTTTTCCATCAATTTCGGGGTAGCGCAGCCAATTATCTTACAGGCAATCTTTGTACTGAGTAGTCCTGCAATAGAGGGATTCGTCAACAATAACGCTTTACCAAGGTATTCCCCGGCTTTCTTCGCAACTTTGATAACACCCTTGAACCGTCTGGCAATTGCTGATCCTGCATCCTTCACCCACTTGAATGCCTTGTTACCCAGATCTTTGGCGAGATTCCACGCCTTGTCCAGCCCCAGTGCCCTGGCCACATCCAGCAATTTACCGCCCACGCTCTTAGCGTAATCCCAGGCTTTACCGCCCCATTCCTTTGCGAAGTCCCAGGCCTTTCCGCCCCATTCCTTGACCTTGCCCCAGGCTTTGCTGCCCCATTCCTTGGCAGTTGTCCAGGCTTTACCTGCCCAGTCCCTGGCTGTATTCCATGCCTTTCTTCCCAGCTCTTTGGCTTTATTCCAGGCTTTACCTGCCCAGTCTTTGGCAGTGCTGATTGCCCTGGCTCCCCAGTCTTTTGCTGTGCTCCATGCTTTATTTGCCCAGCCTTTGGCTGTACTAACGGCTTTGGATCCCCACTCTTTGGCTTTGGCGTATGCTTTGGAGGCTGCTTCCCTGGCAGTCTTGAACGCTCTGGCAGCAGCTTCTTTGGCAGCCTTTACAGCCTTGTTTTTCAACTCTTTGGCTTTATTAATTGCCCTGTTTGCCAGGCCCTTTGCCTTACCCACCACCCAACTTAAAAGGCCAGAAGCTTTACCCAGGATCTTCTTTGCCATGCCTGCAACCTTGCTGGCTGCCCCTCCCGTAAGTTTGTCGGCGATGCCGAGCACCTTGCCGCCTAAATTCCTGGCAGCACCGGCGATCTTACTTCCTAATACTTGCGCTTTGTTCCATACCGCGCTGCCCAGGCTGGTGGCTTTAGCCCATACCTTGCCGCCAAAATTCTTAGCCTTGTTGTAAAGGTTACTGGCCTTGTTCTTAGCAAAGTTCCAGGCATTTGTCCCAAGCCTCTTTGCAAAGTTCCAAGCCTGGCCCGCCACCCTCCTGGCGCCATTGATTGCTTTATTCCCAAGGCCACTGGCAAAGTTCCATGCTTTGGTTGCCCCGTTCTTTATGGCGTTGTAGGCTCGGGATGCCGTTTCTTTAGCAAAATTGCCGACTTTGCTGCCCCATTCCTTTGCACCATTCCATAACTTGCCGCCCCATTTTTTTGCGGCGTTCCAGGCCTTGCCACCCAATTCCCTGGCTTTATTCCAGCCCTTTTTTACCCAGGGAGCGACAAGGTTGTATGCCTTGCCAGCTAACCAGCCGACTGCTTTGCATAGGTTATCTACGGTGGCTTTGTTGGCGATATCCTTGGCGATATCGACAGCCTTGCCGCCCAGGTTTTTGGCAGTATTATAGGCTTTTCCGGCAAGACCTTTTACACTACCCCAGGCTTTGCTGCCCATACCTTTGACTTTCCCCCAGGCCTGGCCTGCTGTGTTCTTGACCTTGTTCCAGATGCCGCTCCCGAGGTTTTTTGCTTTATTCCACAGTTTCGTACCTACCCGTTTTGCGCCATCCCATGCACTCTTGCCCAGATGCTTAGCCTTGTTCCATGCCTTGCTGCCCATGCTCTTGGCTGAGCCCCATGCTTTTTTGCCAAGTCCCCTGGCAACCTTATACGCCCTTGTACCCAGGTTCTTTACACTGCCCCAGGCTTTGCTGCCCATGCCTTTGACTCTGTTCCAGGCGCTCGATCCTGTTGTTGTGACTATGCTCCAGATGGATGCGCCCTTGCTTTTAACAGTGTTCCATGCCTTGCCACCCGCACCCTTGACCTTGTTCCACGCAGCACTGCCGAGATTTTTCGCTGCGTTCCAGGCAGAGCTGCCAAGACTCTTGATCACACCGATCATTTTCCCTGCAAGCTTCTTTGTTGCTTTCAGGGGGTTCAGGTCACTCCAGCTGATGCGTTGCACGGAAAACCCGGCTCTGGAAAAACGTTGCGATCCTAAATTCGTTGTTTCCATAGCCCGATCCCGATCAGACAGTATTCGGACATAATTCTGCTGGATAGGATTACCTGCAGTATTTTCAGGGACTTTTGTTTCTTCCGAAACATTCGTCTGGGGCATACTCATCAGCTGCTCAGACACTTGATCGGCTTCCTGTTCATGGATATCCCCTGGATGACCGATCCTGAGTTTCGTCTTCAAAGCCCCGGATTTGATAAGTTTCCCCACTGCCTGGTTCCCGATGGTTCTTTGAAGGAACAGGATTTGTTCTGCAGGCGATCTAATGGATTGAGAGTGGTCTGTCTTCTGTTTTTTAGAAGCCACATTTTTCATTTTGGCTTGAGATGATTTGGGTTTTGTTCTTGTTGCTTTACCCATTGTTTATCCCGAACCTATATTTTCAACTGATCTGAATCAAAACCAATGAATGGCACATGGCGGATCTAACACACTGTAACCCAACTTTGAGAGTTAAAATTAATATGAGTGTTCTTAGTCATGTCTTTATGACAAAATATGCAAATAAAACTACGAACATATGAAATTTCGCCGAACAATAATATATGCTTTCCTGTTGGAACGGCCTTGGGACAATATTCATTTAACACTTCAATCAATGAATGACTCTAACCATTATTACATGACTTTCGGCTCAGAAACGGGTTAAATTAGAGAACTTTTAAATATAGTAACTTCCTTTATTAATTCATGACTGAAATAAATCATGAGATTTTTTAATTTGTTCTGGAAATGCTAGGGCCGCATATATAGTTTGCGAAATACATAAGTAGTAATAAGTAGTAATCAGAAAATAATAAAAAGTCTCAGATTTGAATGGGCGCAGGTATAATTTCAAACTTCTCTAATTTAAAGCGTTACTATATACCCATATAGCCGAAACTCATGTATTATGTGATTTTAATATCATTCAATATTCCTTTCATTTTTAGATGTTAATTTGATCTATCAAAATACAATAAACGTCTTCGGTATATTTAATTTTTCACGAAGTATTTAATATTTATGAACAACAATATTATTGTAATAAGGAAAAAAAGTCGGCCTTAAAAATACGCTACATGGGATAGAATTACAATGATATTTAAACCAAATTATAATAACATTTCTCATCCAACTGATAAAAATATTGAAAAATATGGGGCAATTTTGTCCCAAGTCCTGTTGGAACAATCCTTACCGTGCAAAAACAACATGAAAAACTTGGTTTCCAACATGTCTTTAGCAAATACAAAAAAAAATGTAGAGACCAAAACTCATTAATAACAGCTCTTATTTGCTACAAGCTTACTGACAATTTCAGTATCAGCAAATCAAGTGAATGGATTAATCGAGAAGAAGTCCTTGAATTATTTGAACTCAAAGGATTTCAAGAAAGAACCCTCTTCCGTGCTCTTGAAACCATTGGGGAAAATAAGGAATAAATTATTGACGACATTCAAGACTGCTTTTTCCAGAAATTTAATTTCAAGCATACCAACATCAATCTTGACTGGACAAGCTTGATTCTCTATGGAAATAAATCAGTTCTTGGAAAATACGGATACAACGGTGGTCACAGACCTGGCAAGAAGCAAATAACTGTTGGAATCAGTGAGCTCGCTGATCCTATCAATGTTCCTTTAGGAATTACAGTAAAAATAGGTAATGTACCAGACACGACACATATCAATTATACATACCTTCAGATTACCAGTAAGCTTGGAGAAGGTTCACGTATCACTTTCGATAAAGGCAGACACAGTAAGGTCAAAGTTCAACCGCGATTCTGTTGAATGACATGTGTCAATTCATGTGCCATAAGCTTCTGACTTTTCTGATTGTCAGGGGAATATTCCCCCGCATTAAAGACTACATCCTTTCCAATTGTAAATGCCCTTGCATTTACTCCCCGCGCTGCCTCCGACGCTTTTGCATCTTCATGCACCCGCACATCGCTGAAATCGTACCCTAAGCGCGGCTCAAAGAATGCTCGTTCCCCTTGTGATAGCGATCGCCCTCCTCCTTTCATGCACTGTATCTTATTTTCAATGACGGAATCAACTACTGGATTAGAAACCGAAACATTCTTTGCTTGAAGCTTTTTTTCCTCCTCCTCTTCTGCTGGTTGCCTTTGCAGTTTCTCTTCTTCCTCTTCCTCTATCGGCTTTTTTTGAAGCTTTTCTTCCTCTTCCTCCTCTTCTGCTGGTTGCCTTTGTAGTTTCTTTTCTTCCTCTTCCTCTATCGGCTTTTTTTGAAGCTTTTCTTCCTCTTCCTCCTCTTCTGCTGGTTGCCTTTGTAGTTTCTCTTCTTCCTCTTCCTCCTCTTCTATTGGCTGTCGCTTCAGTTCGTTTTCCTCAAACGTTGTGCTTGCCCTCTGGATGCGAGAATTATTTATTGATACTTTTTGCGGTGCTGGCATCCGCATCACAGCATCCGCCACTCTATCAGCCTCATGTTCATATACATCTCCGGGCTGCCCTATTCTTAGTTTAGCCTGTAGAGCCTTTGATTTTATCAATCTCGAAACAGCTTGGTTACCTATGGTTCTCTGAAGATGTAAAATACTATCAACAGAAGAGGCCTTCGATCCGGATCGATTAATCCTTCGCGTCTGTAAATCTGAATTGATTTTATTTGCCTCGGATCTCTTAGCAAATATACTATTCATTTCACCCATCATTTATCACCAACCCTATAACTATTCTTTTATAATTCTATATAAGTATATACCTTCCCGTTCCTCAATCTGCTCCATCGACTCCTCATTAATCACCATCTCCTCAAAATCTTTCCATACATTCCATCTCTTACTATCCCCACAGTCAAACCCCAGGCAGGGCACAAGCCGCTGCTCCCACACCGTACACATGTAACTCCTCCTGTCAAAATGCACGCAATAACCACCAGCACCGTGAGCTATCAGATAAGGCCTGTCGAACTCCCACCTGATGACAACCTCCTCCACATCCTATCTTGCAGGGCAAAAGGAAACTTACAGCATACTGCTTTGCATAAATGCCGCCTGCTGTGGCAGTCAACTTCAGCTTCATGCTCGAAAGTGTATTTGTTGCATTCTGGATCCTGGTACAAAAGCCCTATTTTGCTTTCAACGAATTTCCTCACAAGCCGCTCTGTAACCTGCTTCTTACGCTCATCCAGTTCTTCGATCGAAAGTATTTCTTTTTCGCTGAGCAGTTCGATGAGTGCGTAAAGGAATGAGGCTGCCTCCAAGGTTCTGGTGGTCTTGGCATTGATGTGGGTGTGAGTGTAGAGGAGGCCTCTGGTTATTTCCTGCCGGATTTTACTTAAGCTGATCTTGATATTGGTTTGATTTTCCGGATGAGTGGTTCATCTGTTAATATTAATCAATAATTACATCACTAGACTATCGACCAAACATAGCGTACCTTGACCATATTTGTATTCATTCCAGCAAACATTGTTTCAACATAAGCAACAAACATCGGTACATCAGATTCACCCTCGATTTGTTCTTCCGTATAGGTGAATATTTCTCCTTTGTAAACTACACTTGATGTTAATTCTTTGCCATCTTGAATTAATGCAAGCCATACTTCTCCTCCTTCAACATCGATTTCCACTGCAGTAAGTTCAATACCATCTGAAATCTTATACTGTTGACCAACATGAAGAACTATCTTATCATCAATTGTGATCGTTTTCAGCTTTTCGGGATTACCGTTCAAAGCAACATAATTTCCGACCATAGCATAGTAATAACCTCCGTGATATGTATCAAAAAGTTCACATTTTTTCGTACCATCTTCACATAATCCATTAGGCACGATCAAGTCCTCCTCCAGAGATACGAGATATTTGACATATTTAATATCATTAACGGTTAAATAAACATTTATTGTTTTAGTTCCACCATTTGAATCAATCACAATATTTCCCCTATGAATGCCATCATTCAAGTTTGCAGTACTGGCAGTAACAGTAACCGTTCCCGAAGATCCGGATGTTGGGCGTATGGTTATCCAGTTCGGTTTATTACCCACGTTCCAATTTAAGGTTCCCCCTCCATCATTTGATATCTTGAATGTCAGGGATTTTTTATCTCCCACAGATATGGTACCGAAGTTTAGTATATCAGGTTCTACAGACAATTTCGGCTTTAGATCTTCAACATTCACTGTAACGGGAATGGAAACTTGTCCACCATTTGAACCTATCACAATATTTCCCCTATGAATGCCATCATTCAAGTTTGCAGTACTGGCAGTAACAGTAACCGTTCCCGAAGATCCGGATGTTGGGCGTATGGTTATCCAGTTCGGTTTATTACCCACGTTCCAATTTAAGGTTCCCCCTCCATCATTTGATATCTTGAATGTCAGGGATTTTTTATCTCCCACAGATATGGTACCGAAGTTTAGTATATCAGGATCTACAGACAATTTTGGCTGTAGATATTCAACATTCACTGTAACAGTTTTAAAATTTGATAATCCAGCTTCATTCGTGGCTTCGAGTATGTAGTTGGTATTTATATCCGGATCAACATTTCTTTCATCAGCTGAATTCACTCTTCCTATTCCATCGATAGTTACGCTTGTAGCACCAGAAACGTTCCAGCGCAATGTAGATCCCTCTCCAACAGAAATGTTATTAGGATCTGCAATAAAAGAATGAATTATTGGCAATTCGATAGGTTCGTCTCCGACATTTAATATAACAGTTTTAACATTCTTTCCAAGTTCATTTGTAGCTCTAAGGATGTAAATATTAGTTTCATATGGATATACATCTATTTCTCCAATTGGATCCACATTTCCTATTCCATCGATAGTTACATTTGTGGCACCAGAAACGTCCCAATGTAATGTAGATCCTTCTCCAGCAGAAATGGTTTCAGGATCTGCAGTAAAGGAATTAATTATTAGTTCCTTTTCTATATACAAGGATATATTCCCTGTCTTATTTCCTCCATTTGATGTCACTGTAATGCTGTCAGTATAGCTGCCAGGTTGAAGGCCATTACTATTAATACTAACAGTTACCGTATGCGCTTCGGTTCCGATTGTAGGGTTCACAGTTATCCAATCCGCATTAGTACTAACATTCCATTCTAGTTTTTTATTGAATATCAAGTAGAACTTGTTATTTTCATTCCATATTGAGAAAGTCTGAGGTTCAGTATCAGGTTTAAAGTCAAAGTTTAAAGGATCCGGATCAATTGCCAATTTTGATGGACCACCTGGTATTGCAATTATAAATATTGCTAAAACGGACAATGCTATTAGCACAGCCGCAACCTTTATCGGAGGTATAGGAATAGTTGGATCTAAATTAATGCATTTTAGATATTCTATCAACTTAAGTTTCCCGCTTTTGACCTTAAATCCTTCTTTACTCACTTCATATCCTATGGTCTGATTTAAGAATTGCTGGCCAGCAGTAAAAGAATACGAACCGTCTTTATCAGAAGTCAGCTTTATAGTTTTACCACCTATTCTAAAACTGATACTGGCATCAGCCAGTGGACGATCTGCTTTATCACATATCTTACCTTTTATCTCAATTTCAAATTCGTCTATCAGAATATCTGACTTTATCTCAGGGCTATCGATCTCATATGAAATATTCTTCTTTATGTAACCTTCTTTCTGGATGACATAATCCAAAGTCTGCCCTGTATAATCTTCCTCAGTCGTGTATTCATATTCACCCTGCTCATTGGAAGAAATTGAAGCTATTTGCTTACCTTCGATACTAAGTTTGATACTTGCATCCTTAACAGGATCACGATTCTTTGAATTTCGAATAGTGCCAAATATCTTAGTTTTTTCTTTTGTTCCTTTTTCAAGCTCATTTAAAAGAATATCTGACTTAATTTCAGCTTTATCAATCTCGTAAGATATGTTCTTTGTTTCAAAACCTTCTTTTTGAATGACAAAATCTAATGTCTGCTCCAGATAATCTTCTTCTGTTGCATATTCATATTCACCCTGCCCATTAGTAGTAATAGAAGCTATCTGCATACCTTCGATACTAAGCCTGATGTTTGCTTCTACAACAGGGTTTCTATTCTGTGAATCACGAATTGTACCAAATATTCTAATAATATCACCCTCTGTTCAATGACTATTCTTCAACTCTATTATTATTTGATTTCTGATAAGTATAAATTTTCTCATTGCTATCATCTATCTGCTTAATCATCCCATCATTGACGCCCATCTCTACAAAATCCTCCCACACCTTCCATTTTTCATTATCCTCACAGTCAAATCCCCGGCAGGGTACAGGCCGCTACTCCCATACCATACACCTGTAGTTCTCCCTATCCAGATGAACATAGTAACCATCATCGTCGTGAGCGATCAGATAAGGCCTGCCGAACTCCCACCTGATGACACCCTCCTCCACATCCTGCCTTGATGAGGGCAAAAGGAAACTTACAGCATATTGCTTTGCATGGATGCCGCCTGCTCTGGCATTCAACCTCAGCTTCATGCTCGAAAGTGTATTTGTTGCATTCTGGATCCTGGTACAAAAGCCCTATTTTGCTTTCAACGAATTTCCTTACAAGCCGCTCTGTAACCTGCTTTTTACACTCATCCAGCTCTTCGATCAAAAGTATTTCTTTTTCGCTGAGCAGTTCGATGAATGCGTAAAGGAACGAGGCTGCCTCTAAGGTTCTGGTGGTCTTGGCATTGATGCGGGTGTAGAGGAGACCACTGGTTATATCTTAAAGGAAGTCATGGAAGTTGTTCTGGGTGCTTTTTTTTTAAAGTTCATGGTTCTGTTCTTTGGTGCTAATCTTGATTCTGTTAGATTTCAGAGCGAATCGCCATCTAAAGACTATTTAGTAAAAATACTCTTACAGATTTGAAATCAAAGCAAGTAGCTGCAGTAACTGTCTATTATAACCCATCTTCGTCACTATGAATTTAAACCGCTATCAGTGGACCGTACCATTTTTAAAATCTGTTCCACACATTCTTGACCCCGATCGATTTCAAGTAATTGTTCATTCCAAAATATTTGCAATTGAATGCATCCATAATGTTTTTTTGCGTATTCGTCATGGTCGTAATTTTCAATTTCACCTTTCTCCAATGATTTGTTCTATATGTTATAACAATTATATAATGTTCACGGTTTGGAATTCTGTTCTACATCTGGAAAAGTTAAGGAAGTATTATTTTGGTGAAAATCGAGAGGAGTGGACGTTAGAAAAGATTATTTATGGATGAAAACTGTGAATTCTGGTGTGATACTGGAGAACATGGGTTATAACAACGTCGAGTTAGTTTTCATTCCAGGATTTCACCATCTTATTCTATGAATCTGGGATTAGATGGCGCCATAATATCACTCATTGAGCCATCAACTAGAATTAAGGATATATAACCTCTTGAGGTTCCGTAATTTGATTTAATGTAGATATTCCCCTCATATTCATCTGGCTCCAAACCAGTAGTAATAATTTTGAGAGTAATAGTCTCAGAATTGTATCCGTAAGTAGGTTCTATAGTTATCCAATCTCTAGTTGTTTCGATTGTCCAAAATAGATCCCCACCTCCAGAATTATCTACTGAAAATGTTCTCGTGTTTGCTCCCCAGAAATTAAGAACAGTTGTAAGTTCGAAGTCAAACGAAGGTGGGTCTGGATCTACAGACAATATCGGCGGTTGCTCATCAACATTCACTGCAACAGTCTCAACATTTATTCCCGCTTCATTCGTAGCTCTAAGGATATAAATGGTAGTTTCATCTGGATCTACAATTATTTCTCCAGTTGGATCCACTTTTCCTATTCCATCGATAGCTATGCTTGTAGCACCAGAAACCTCCCAGCGTAATGTGGATTTCCCTCCTGCAGAAATACCAGCAGGATCGGCAACAAAGTAATGAATTATTGGTAAATCCGCAGTTTCATCTTCAACAGTCACTATAACAGTCCTAACATCTGATATTTCAGCATCTTTAGTAGCTCTAAGGACGAAAGTGGTAGTTTGTTCAACCCATCTGTCTATTGAGCCCTCTGATACTTCCACAGGTCCTACTCCATCGATAGTAACTCTAGTAGCACCAGTAACTTCCCAGCTTAATGTGGTTTCACCTTCCAGACCATCGATATGATTAGGTACTGCACTAAAGTAATGGATTACTGGTGGGTCCACAGGTTCTTCTTCAACATACACTATTGTTGTTCTTACGTCAGGTACTCCAGCATCATTAGTAGCTCTAAGGACGAAAGTGGTAGTTTGTTCAACCCATCTGTCTATTGAGCCCTCTGATACTTCCACAGGTCCTACTCCATCGATAGTAACGCTAGTAGCACCAGTAACTTCCCAGCTTAATCTGGTTTCACCTTCCAGACCATCGATATGCTTAGGATCTGCATTAAAGTAATGAATTATTGTTGGTTCCTCTGTTGGTTCCTCTGTTGGTTCTTCAACCGGTACATACAGAGACACTCTTCCAGTTTCAATTCCCCCATTTGATTCCACAGTAATTGTTCCGGTATGACTTCTTGGATCCATGCCAGCACTGTTAACACTAACAGAAACCGTACCAGAACCAGTTCCACTATCACGAGATACCACTATCCAATCCCGGTCACTGTAAACATCCCATTCCAGGGTTCCATCTCCGTCATTCCATATTGAAAAGGTCTGAGCACTTGTCCCGGGTACAAAATTAAAGTTTAAAGGATCTGGATCGATTGCTAATTCCGGTGACTCATCTGGTAGTATAATATCTATCAATACTGGTAATGCAAATAGAAGTATAGCTAAACCGGACAATACTATTAGCACAGTTGCGACCTTTATCGGAGGTATAGGATTAATTGGATCTAAATTAATGCATTTTAGATCTTCTATCAACTCAAGTTTCCCGCTTTTAACCTTAAATCCTTCTTTACTCACTTCATATCCTATGGTCTGATTTAAGAACTGCTGGCCAACAGTAAAAGAAAATGAACCGTCTTTATCGGAAACCAGTTTTATAGTTTTATTATCCATTCTAAAACTGATACTGGCTTCAGTCAGTGGACGATCTGCTTTACCGCATATCTTGCCTTTTATCTCAATTTCAATTTTGTCTATCAGAATATCTGACTTGATTTCTAATTTATCAATCTCAGATGAAATATTCTTCTTTATGAAACCATCTTTTTGGATAATAAAGTCCAGTGTCTGACCTGTATAATCTTCGTCTGCTGTGTATTCATATTCACCCTGCTCATTGGAAGAAACTGAAGCTATTTGCGTACCTTCTATACTGAGTTTGATACTTGCAGCCTTAACAGGATCACGGTTCTTTGAATTTCGAATAATGCCAAATATCCTTGTTTTCTCTTTTGTTCCTTTTTCAAGCTCATTCAATAGAATATCTGACTTAATTTCAGCTTTATCAATCTCGTAAGATATGTTCTTTCTTTCAAAACCTTCTTTTTGAATGACAAAATCTAATGTCTGCTCCAGATAATCTTCTTCTGTTGCATATTCATATTCACCCTGCCCATTAGTAGTAATAGAAGCTATCTGCATACCTTCGATACTAAGCCTGATGTTAGCCTCTGCAACAGGGTCTTTATTCTTCGAATCACGAATTGTTCCAAATATTCTAATAATATCACCCTCTGTTTAATAACTACTCTTCAACTCTATTATATTTTGATTTCTGATAAGTATAAATTTTTTCATTACTATCATCTATTTGCTTAATCATCTCATCATTAATTACTATCTCTACAAAATCTTCCCACACTTTCCATTATCATCACAGTCAAATCCCCGGCAGGGTACAGGCCGCTGCTCCCACACCGTACACTTGTAACTCTCCCTGTCCAGATGAACACAGTAATCATGATCATCGTAGGCGATTATCAATTCCTGTCATTGCTGTAAACTCATACAAGCGAGGGCTTGTTTCTTTGTTATTTCGTAAACATTTTATGATATTACATGCTTATACTCGCCACGTCATAAGGCAAATCAATGACGAGCAGTGGTATAATTTCAGACAGCTTAGATGAAAACAAAATAAGAGAGCGGGAAT
>Ga0255367_1080_pt1 | contig 24755 bp, 21 predicted proteins | sample ANMaggSeSYBR01D8_FD_182098 | JGI IMG/M metagenome (GOLD analysis project Ga0255367, IMG submission 182098) | Sediment cell enrichment communities from methane seep in Santa Monica Basin, California, United Staets - ANME aggregate JGI... | ecosystem: Environmental > Aquatic > Marine > Cold seeps >... | reverse complement strand
AAAAATATCATATTTTATCAACTATGGGTAAATAAATTCTTATCATTTTATCAAAAGAATTTGAAAGCGGTTAAATATGATAATATTAAGGCGTTTCTTGATAAACTGGAATCAGATGGTAAAGAAGACTGGCAGATCAGACAGGCTTACAGGTCTATAAAATTTTTTCTGGAAGACTTTATGCGCCTGACTATTGATTTTAGTGAAAACTCGGAGGATGAATCTTCCGGTAAACCTGTAAAAAATCCTGCGACATGGAAGGATGCTTTTTCAAAATTTATCAATGAAATTCGTTTTCAACACCTTGCATATAGCACGGAAAAAACTTACAGATCATGGATCAGGCGTTTTGTTGGATTCTGTAATAATGCTCCTCCGAGAATTATTCAGTCTTCTCATGTGAAAAAATTCCTTGTTCATCTGGCTGTGGAAGGAAATGTAAGTTCATCCACCCAAAACCAGGCATTTAATGCTTTACTGTTTTTATTCAGATACGTTCTTGAAAAAGAGTTTGATGTAAGTGACAATGTCATTCGTGCAAAAAAAGTGGTAGAATTCCAGTTGTTTTCAGCAGAAAAGAGATAAAGAAGCTTTTTAAGCATTATCCTGAACAATATCTACTTCATGTAAAACTGATTTATGGTTGTGGTCTCCGCATAACAGAATGTATCAGACTTCGTGTAAAAGATCTTGATTTTGAAAACAAATCGCTAATTGTCCGTTCCGGTAAAGGGAACAAGGACAGGGTAACAAGTTTGCCTGAAACACTGCATCAGCAATTGAAAAACCACCTTCAAGAAGTAAAAAAGATTCATGAATTGGATCTGGCCGTTGGAAATGGTTCTGTTTATATGCCTATGGCATTAGCAAAAAAAAATCCCAATGCTTCAAAAGAGTGGGCATGGCAGTATGTATTTCCATCAAAAAATTTAAGCCTTGATCCACGGGCAAAGATAGTAAGAAGGCACCATATAACCTCACGCGCGCTGCAGAACTCCATGAGCAGGGCCTTAAAAAAGTCAGGTATTCCAAAAAAAGCCACCATCCATACACTAAGACACAGCTTTGCCACCCATCTTCTCCAGGATGGCTATGATATTCGAACCGTTCAGGAACAGTTGGGGCATAAAAACGTTCAAACTACAATGATATACCTGCATGTTTTAAGAAGTTTAGAAGGTAAAGTCATCAGCCCCTTGGAAAAATTATGAGGATAAAGAACACAGTGTAACATGGGATGATAAATAATACTTTTCGATTCGATTGGCTATGCCTTCCATTTCTATTTTAGGTGGTGGATTTGGCTGGCTTGCGACTTTCTTCAAACATCTTCTGGACAAGAAATATTGCATTAGTGTTAGAATCATCTCCTCCTGCTATTTTGTATATTGAGGCACTAAATAGAGATGTCGGATAAAAAGACAAGTAAATATTATTGCTTTGAGCAGGGCCCAATCCGACCACCGAGCGAGGCGCAAAGCCTTCTTTTGCGCGTTACCAGAAATTGCCCCTGGAACCGCTGCACTTTTTGTCCCGTATACAAGGGTACGCGCTTCTCAGTACGTCCGGTTGAGCATGTAAAAAAAGATATAGATTCGGTTTGTAGATATGTGGAAATTCTGAAGAACATGGCTGAAAAGTCAGACTATATCAGCCGTACAGATATTGTAAAAATCGCAAAAAAGACCGATCCTGATGAATTAAGGCCTGCTGTTGCGGCATTTAAATGGTTTTCCGAAGGCATGAGATCTGTATTTATTCAGGATGCAAACAGCCTTATAATAAAGCCTGCCGACCTGATAGATATTTTGAATCATCTTAAAATGCGTTTTCCCCGGATCGAAAGGATAACATCCTATGCGCGGTCCCATACTATTGCGAGGATAAAGGATGATGACCTTAAGGCTATGAAGGGTGCAGGTTTAAACAGGATTCATATAGGTCTTGAATCCGGTTCAAATCAGGTCCTTAAAATGGTCAAAAAGGGTGTCACAAAGGAAACGCATATAAAGTCAGGACTTAAAGTAAAGAAGGCTGGTATGGAGCTTTCAGAATATGTTATGCCCGGTCTTGGAGGAATAAATCTTTCAGATGTTCACGCAATAGAGACTGCCGATGCATTAAACCGTATAAATCCCCATTTCATAAGGCTTCGTAGCCTGGCCATCCCAAACGGCATCCCGCTTTTTCAGGATTATATTGAGGGTCGTTTTCAAAAATGCACGGGAATTATGATGGTAAAAGAGATCCTGATGTTTATAGAAAATTTAGACGGACTGACAAGCGCTGTCAAAAGTGATCATATACTGAATCTTTTTGAAGATTTTGAAGGCACTCTGCCACAGGACAAAGAGCACATGACAAATATCCTGAAAAATTTTCTGGCAATGCCGCCTGAAAAGCAATGCCTGTATCAGGTTGGAAGAAGGCTTGGAATTTTTTCAGGCCTTGGCGATATGGAGAATTCAGGGTTGGCTGCAAAAGCTGAAGATGCATGCATTCAGCTTGGAATTAATCCTGAAAATGTTGATGAAACAATAGATGAGATGATGAAGAGGTTTATTTAGTCTCCCTTTTTCTTGACATTTTTTAGTAAAGTCGAAATATTGATGGCAAAGTAAAAAGCTCCAAATTCAAGGCGCGTAAATCCTGAGGAGAGAGACGTACTTATTGCTACGTCGCAATGACGAAGGATGCGGCGCAACGCTAAAGTTGGACTTTTTACGAAGTCATCATTAATTGAGAGGAACTTTGAATGGAAGAACCAAAGTTAAAAGAGCATATCATAAACAGGGACTGGTGCAAAGGGTGCGGTATATGTGTGCATTTTTGTCCTAAAAAGGTGCTTGAGCTTGATGATGGTGATAAGGCTTTTGCAAAGCGGCCCGAAGATTGTATCTGCTGCAAACTATGTGAATTCAGGTGCCCTGATCTGGCTATAGAAATAATTAGCAGTAGGGGGGCGGCGCGGCCGGGCCCCCCAAAAGGGTTTTTTTTTTAGAAAAATTTTAATTTTATAAAGCGGGGGGCCCACTTTGTTTTGTGTGATGGGGGGGTGTTGTTCCTCAATATTTGTTTATTTGCGGTTATTGTTTTTGTATAAAAAAATATTTTCTCTGTGGGGCCGGGCGCGCGGGCCCCCTACTAAGGTTTTATTATGAACGAAAATTTAAAATTTATCCAGGGAAACGAGGTGTGTGTGGAGGCTGCGCTTTATACAGGTCTTGATTTTTTTGCAGGTTATCCCATAACGCCTTCCACCGAGATTATGGAACACATGGCAAAAAGACTTCCTAAAATAGGAGGCAAGTTCCTTCAGATGGAAGATGAAATATCGTCCCTTTGTGCAATTATCGGCGCATCACTTACGGGTCATAAAGTCATGACAGCTACAAGCGGCCCCGGATTTTCTCTTATGCAGGAGGCTCTTGGATATGCGATTGTGGCTGAAATTCCCTGCGTAATTGTAAATGTTCAGCGAGGCGGGTCTTCTACCGGCATTCCAACACATGTTGGCCAGGGGGATGTTATGCAGGCCAGGTGGGGAACCCATGGAGATCACGCAATAATTGTGATGACAGCCTCAAACCATCAGGATGTTTTTGCAATAACCGTGGATGCTTTTAATATGGCAGAAACATACAGGACGCCGGTGATACTTCTGTTTGATGAAGTTGTCGGCCATATGCGTGAAAGAATTTTTATTCCGAAAAAAGGAGAGATTCCTTTGGTGGAAAGGCTTAGGACATCTGCAAAAAGAGGGGTGGATTTTCATCCTTATCTTCCCAGAGAAGACGGGCGCCTTCCAATATCTGATTTCGGAGGGGTTAATCGTTACAATGTCACGGGCCTGGTTCACGATATGTGGGGTTTCCCGTCGGATAATCCTAAGATCGCTTACGGCCTTGTACGGCATTTAGTAGATAAAATACAGAACAATACGGATAAAATTAGCAGATATAAGGAATACTACCTGGAAGATGCCAGGACAATACTTATTTCTTATGGTTCTGCTGCCCGTTCCGCACTTCATGTAGTGGAAAACCGGAGGAAGAGAGGTGAAAAGCTTGGTCTGCTGGAGCTTCAGACATTGTGGCCTTTCCCGCATTCTCTTGTTCAAGAGAAATGTGCTGATGCCAAGTATGTGGTTGTTGTGGAAATGAACATGGGGCAGATCCTTCAGGCGGTGAAAGTCTCGATTGACAGGCCGGAGAGGGTATTTTTGGCCAACCGCATAGATGGCGTTTTAATAACCCCTACAGATATCAGAAATATACTGCGGCTTATCAAGGGAAAGGGTGTATAATTTATGGCGATCAGGGATTACATAAGAGAAAGATTTTTTCCTCATATCTGGTGTCCTGGTTGTGGACATGGGATGCTGCTTAACGGACTTCTTAGAGCTATAGAGAAAATCGGATTAGATAAAAACGAAATTGTCATGGTATCAGGTATTGGATGTTCAGCCCGTATTTCAGGATATGTTGATTTTCACACCATGCATACCATTCACGGGCGTGCCTTGGCTTTTGCTGCCGGAATAAAAATGAGCCGCCCTGAATTAAAGCTGATAGTTCCCATGGGTGATGGTGATGCCCTGGCTATCGGCGGAAATCATTTTATACATGCCGCCCGTCGCAATATGGATATGACTGCAATTGTCATTAACAACCGTGTTTACGGGATGACAGGAGGCCAGTTTTCTCCCTTGTCCGGCTATGGGACGATGAGTACAACATCACCATATTCAAACATAGACCATGCTTTTGACGTTGTTGAGTTGTCTGTAGCTGCCGGAGCTTCTTTTGTGGGCAGAACAACTACATATCATGCTAAACAAATGGCGGATATTTTAGGCCAGGCAATAGTTCACAAGGGCTTTTCAGTGGTGGAAATTATGTCCCAGTGTCCTACTTATTTTGGCAGAAAAAACAGGTTGGGAAGTGCAATTGATATGCTGGAGCATTTCAAAGAAAATACCACGCCCATTGGTTCAGAAGCCAAACAGAAAAATCCTGATCTGATAGAAAGAGGAATTTTTGTCCAGAAAAAGATGCCCGAGTACTGTGACGAGTACGAGAAGATAATCGAAAGAGCTGCGAAAGGAAATTAAATATGGAAAGACACAGGCTGGTATTTTCAGGCTCGGGAGGGCAGGGCATTATAACTGCTGCTGTGATACTTGCCGAGGCGGCCGTTCTTCATGAAAACCTGATTGCCGTGCAGACTCAGTCTTATGGAGCAGAGGCAAGAGGGGGAGCGACCCGTTCAGATGTAATAATTTCTGATTCAGCAATATATTTTCCTAAAGTTAATCAACCCAATGTTCTTATCTGCCTGAGCCAGGAAGCCTATAACAAGTTTAGTCCCATAATACGACCCGGAGGTCTCCTTATTACAGATACACGTTATGTTAAAATGTACATGAAAGTTGATGCACGACAGAGAGAACTACCCATGTATCAGACTGTAATGGAGAAGATAGGCAAGCCAATCGTGTTTAACATATGTATGTTGGGCGCCTTAATAGGTATCACGGATCTTGTTAAACCCGAATCAATTAAAAAGGTGTTAAAAACTCGCATTCCTTCGGATTTTCTTGAGATAAACGAAAAAGCCCTTGATCTTGGGATAAAGCTGGGGAATGCTTATAAATAGGCAGCATGCTGGAAGAACTGAAGAGGAGTTCCAAAACGTCCTGATATGGAAGAGCAAATGCGGTCTACAGTTGACCCCATTTGCTCTTTCTATTTACTATGCGACAGGTTCAAAACGAGCCTGGAAAAATCGCAGACGCTTGGGCTCATAGACCATCTTTAGACCTTTTGTGTGTTCACGGGCATCGTAAACTGTTTTTACCGCCTCTGCGACCACATCCATGTGCGCCTGCGTGTAAACCCGACGAGGAATCGCCAAACGCATCAACTCCAAAGCAGGGAAACGATGTTCACCTGTCTTGGGATCACGTCCGGCACTAACAATACCCCGTTCCATGCCGCGAACCCCCGAATTCAGATAAAGCTGAGCCGCCAGGGTCTGAGCTGGAAATTGCTCCTGAGGAATGTGAGGGTAGAATTTCCTGGCGTCCAGAAAGACAGCATGCCCGCCCACCGGCTTGACAATAGGTATTTCCCAGTTGAGAAGCAAATCTCCAAGATAAAGCACCTGCCCCACACGGGACCGTATTTGATCATCCTGCACGCCTTCGGCGATACCTATAGCCATAGCTTCCATGTCCCGCCCTGCAACACCCCCGTAAGTGTGAAGCCCCTCATAGATTACGACCATGTTGCGAAGCGAGTCAAAAAGCTCATTATCATTGACTGCCAGCCATCCGCCTATGTTGACCAGGTTGTCCTTCTTGGCGCTCATCCAGGCGCCGTCTGTGTAATTGCAGAATTCTTTCAGAATGGCGGCAATGGGCTTGTCTGCATATCCTTCCTCCCGCTGCTGAATAAAGAAAGCGTTTTCGACCATTCGCGTCGCATCCAGGTAGATGCGAATTTTGAAGCGGTCGCACAGTTCTCGCAATGCCCGCACATTGGCCATACTCACCGGCTGACCGCCCGCCATATTCACAGTGCCCGCCAAGCTGATGTAGGCAATGTTTTCGGCCCCTTTCTGTTTGATCAAAAACTCTAACTTGCCCAGATCCACATTGCCCTTGAAGGGATGCTCATTGCCGGGGTCATGAGCTTTGTCGATTATCACATCCACAAACGTGCCGCCCGCCAGTTCCTGGTGTATGCGAGTAGTGGTGAAGTACATGTTGCCAGGTACATATTGACCAGGCTTGATTACAGTCTGGCTGAGCAGATGCTCGGCGCCCCTGCCCTGATGAGTAGGCACCATATAGCGATAACCATAATAGTTCTTTACCGCCTCCTCCAGATTGTAGAAGTTCCTGCTGCCGGCATAGGCCTCATCGCCCATCAGCATGCCGGCCCACTGACGGTCGCTCATGGCATTGGTGCCGCTGTCCGTAAGCAGGTCAATATAGACATCCTCGGATCGCAAGAGAAAGGTATTGTAGCCTGCTTCCTTTAAAGCTCGTGTCCGCTCTGCCTGAATAGTTAAGCGAATCGGCTCTACCATCTTGATTTTCCAAGGTTCCGCCCAGGAACGGCGGCCAGATTGCTGGCCCATGGTCTTTAATTTCGCGGTACTCATATTGTTTCCCCTTAAAACAGTTCAACCCAAGCTGATGATTTTAGGGCACGTATTGCCTTACCGCTTCCATCACCTGCTCGCTGTAACCCATAGGAATATCTCATTTCCAATATTCCGGTAATCGGCTGACTCAATATTGAAACCAGTATTTTCTAAATCAGCATACAACTTATCAGGGCTTTTGTGGCTGTAATATAGCTCCTGGTTCATAAATTCCTTATAACCATCAAATTCAATACTGCCTGTAAATTCTTTTGTTGCATAGGTAAATAACACTTTACCTTTTGGGCAAAGCCATCGATAGAATTTATCAAACAACGCCGCATGATCATTCCTTGGGACATGAAATAGGCTATAAATCGCTGTGATTGCCTCAAACTGACTCGGTTTAAATTCAACCTTACACATATCAGCATAAATAGTTTGCATTTCCGGAATATATTTAGATGCCAATTCAAGCATTCGTTCAGAAAAATCTACACCTGTAACTATCCAGCCGCGATCAATAAAAAATCGCGGAAACGGCTCACCTGCTCCACATCCTAAATCAAGCAATCTTCCTTTTTCTACATGTAAACGTCCATAAAAAGAAGCTAAGACCTTCGTCATATCAAAAAGTCCCCGGTTCTTTTCATAGGTTTCAGCAAACCCGTTATAAATTTCTCGAAGTGTGATATCCATAGTATGTTGAATTCAGGTTGCAAATGCGCCATGTAATACTTGGTGTGTGGTAGTCAAGGCACTTTCTTGGTCTATGATTAATCTTTTTAACAGCTATTGCAAGAATTTTGTCGGATATTCCTTTTGGAAAATATTGCCTGGTCACAATGCGATAGTTGTGATATTTTTTACAAATTTTGAACTTTTTTTTGAAAGCGGTGATCAACCAATTGATATATTTGGCATCCTTCATTCATCAGTTTACACTTTTTTCGAAAAAGCGTGTATTATTGAATTGAATGCCGATGTCGAAACTTGAAATTAGAAATTTGAAATTAGGTAACGCATCTACATCTTTGTATTTTTTTCAATTTCTATTTTCCAATTTCACTGCCAAAATACAAGATCAACAAAGTGTAAACTACTTTTGACTTGTCGTGAAGGATGCCATATATTTGTAACATTTTAGCCTTATGAAACAAACCGGCATATATATACATATCCCTTTTTGTATTAAAAAATGTCCTTACTGCGACTTTTATTCCATAACAGACCAGTCACTTAAACAGCCATTTGTCGAGGCCTTGATCAGGGAGATGCAAATGGTCTCAAGCCATCCTTTAGTATGCGATACCCTGTATTTCGGAGGCGGCACACCTTCGGTTTTAAAACCGGAAAATATCGGCAGGATAATTGAAAACGCATACGAATTATTTAATATATCTACTGACACTGAAATAACCATAGAAGTCAACCCTGGTACTGTTACGACTGAAAAACTTAAAGGATACCAGGGTGTCGGCATTAATCGTATTAATATAGGCGTACAGTCTTTTAATGATGAATTTCTTGATTTTCTTGGCAGAATTCATTCAACTAATGATGCAAATAGAACAATCAAATGGGCACGAAAAGCAGGGTTTGATAATATTGGAATTGATCTCATTTACGGCATTCCTGGTCAGACAAAAAAAATGTGGCTTTCTGATTTGCAAAGGGCTATTGAATTTGATCCAGAACACTTATCCTGCTACATGCTTACATATGAGAAAGGCACTCCATTGGACAGGGAGCGCCGGCAAGGCAGGTTTAAACCTGTGGCCGACTCTCTGCTATCCGAGCTTTTTGAAACAACAATCAAATATTTAACTGCTCATGGTTATGTTCAGTATGAAATATCAAACTTTGCAAAAAATGCTTCCAAAATATCCGGGCATAATATGAAGTACTGGTCATTCTCGCCATACATGGGGTTTGGACCATCCGCCCATTCATTTATAGAACATAGACGTTACTGGAACTGCCGCAGCGTAAAAAAATATATAGAGAATATAAAAGAGGGCAGGGTGGCTATAGAAGAGAAAGAGATTTTAAGCAAAGAGCAGCGCATGATGGAGATGGTTTATCTTGGGCTGAGGAAGACCGAGGGGATAGACATTGATGCTATTGATGAAAATCTTGGTATAAATTTTCGCCAAATATTTACAGAAAAGATAAAGCAGCTTGAGGAAGATGGGTATATTCTTCCCATTCAGCCAAAAAACCACTGTGCGCTTTCAAGAAAAGGGATGCTTTTTTTGGACAGCATAGCTTCGATGTTTATGTGCTTCTGAGCCTGCGAATATCGCCTATACGTATTGTAACGTTTTTTGAATCAAAATATTCTATTAATGGGATTAAATATTTACGTGTTGTACCTGTCATCTCCTTAAACTGGGGAGTCGTTATCTCTCCGTGTGTTAAAAGAAAATCGACCAGTCTTTTTTTCAGGCTATTTACAACCTCCACATGGAAATAAAGTTCTTCTTTTGTTTTGATTATCAGGCCTTCCTCTATAAGAAGCATAAGCACATCTTTGGCTCTTTTTGCATCAATATCAAGTGTTTTACTCAGATCTTTGAAATATGGAGGACAGAGTCCGCTTTTAAGATATGTAGTCAAAATTTTTTCTTTTACTTCAGCCTGATCGCCTCCAAGGGAAACAGTATGTGAAGAAAGGCGGACAGTCTCTCCCTCAGAAACGACTTCTTTGTTCTTTATCATCATGTCTAGCATAAGATTAAAAAGTTTTAAACCTGCCGAAGGCAGCTTGGACTTGAGTTCTTCTTTGGGCATACCGGCTTTTAGCGGATTTGTCCTGTGATAATTTTCAAGAAAGAATGAAATTTTTTTATTTAAATTTTCATAGCAGTTTTTGTGGATGTAAATTTTGTTTTCCCTGTCGGCACATTTGACTGTCTTTATTGACATTAGCTTTTGCAGGGCATTATCAAGCTGTTTTTCAGGTATATTTGTCATAATTTTGAGGTTTGAGAATGAGATTCCTTTATAACCGGAATTGTCAACATGGTAGGCAATAATTTCTTCAGGCGGTTGTGTTATCAGAGTTTTTAATCCTTCAGAAATACTTTTTTTGAACCGTTTATGTTTTTGTGGAAGCGGGTTTAATATTTGTCCTCCACCGATTGTGCGTACCGGAGAATAGCTTCTAATAACGAATTTGTCATCACTTACTACGGCAACAGGAGAATCAAGCCTGATTTGGGCAACAGTAGTTTCTCCCGGGATAATTTCGTCTTTATCAAGCAATACAACATGGCCTGGAATTTCGCTGGTACCTGTATGGAATCTGATGAGTGTGCGGTTTTTAACGGGTTTTTTATTGCTTTTAAGAAAGTGAATAGACACGTCAAGCATATAACTCGGCCGTAAAGCCCCGGGGCTTGATACTACTTCTCCTCTTTGCACGGAAGCCTTTTCAAGTCCCTGAAAGTTAATTGCTGTACGCATCCCCGCTTCCGCAATACTGACGCTCTGATTATGTGCCTGAATACCGCGGACTTTTGATGTAATACCGGAAGGATAGATCATAACGGTATCGCCGGTCTTGACATGTCCTGAAATCAGGGTGCCTGTAATAACTGTGCCAAACCCCTTTATGCTGAAAACTCTGTCTACAGGAAGACGAAACAGACTTTTTACAGAACGGCTGGGAGTCACAGCACTTAATTCATCAAGGGTTTTTATAAATTCAGGAATCCCCTGGCCTGTAACAGATGATACCGGCATAACCGGTTTGCCCTCAAGAAATGTTCCCCGGGTAAATTCGTTTACATCTTCGATTACAAGCTCCAGCCATTCTTCATCCACAAGGTCGGTTTTTGTCAAAACAACGAGACCTTGTTTTATTTCCAGAAGGGTGCAAATTTCCATATGCTCTCTTGTCTGAGGCATTACTCCTTCGTCAGCCGCAATTACCATTGCAACAATATCAATACCTGTGGCTCCTGCGACCATGTTTTTTATAAATTTTTCATGGCCGGGCACATCAATAATTCCAAGATGCTGACCGCTGGGGAGATCAATAGAGGCAAAGCCCAGTTCAATAGTTATTCCTCTAAGCTTTTCTTCCTTTAACCGGTCAGTATCAATGCCTGTAACCGCCTTGATAAGGGCGGTCTTTCCGTGATCTATATGTCCGGCTGTTCCGAGAATTATCTGTTTCATGTTGATTTTTTATTGCGGAAATAGTCTGCTATATACGCAGCTCCGACAAGGAACATTCCCATACATGCTACATATATGATATTTGCGTCTGGATAGAAAAAGCGGGAGAGTAAAACGGCAAAAGCAGCTCCAAGTACAACTCTTATTATAAAAATATAGAATTTGGTCATAATTTAAGCCTATAATTAGGGTTACGGGTTCAGAGTTTAGGGTATTCTGCCAATTTATAAACTAGCGAAGCGATTTCATTAACTTTAGGCACTTTAATATACTTTAGGCACTTAAGTTCATCATTATTAATATAGGGTGTCAAGGGGAATAACCTTAATATTCCCTGGGCTCGGTTCCTTTTTTAAAAAGAGCTGAAACTCCATTTGGTGAGTCTGCATTCTCAAGAAGTCCGCTGGTAGAGTTCATATGAACTTGTACAACATCATCAGGAATATCAAAGTATTGAAAAGGTTCGTCTGCCAGAGCTTTTTCCATAAATTCCATCCATATGGGAAGAGCCGCTCTTGCGCCTGTTTCCCGTTTCCCCAGGGTAACAAACTTATCCCGACCCACCCATACACCTGTTGCAATTGACGGGGAAAATCCGACAAAAAGGGCATCTTTACATTTATCTGTAGTCCCTGTTTTCCCGGCAACAGGACGTTTTATAATATTTGCTTTTTTGCCGGTACCTTCTTTTACGACTGCCATAAGCATGTCTGTCATTATTGCGGCACCGGTACGTGACATTACCAGCCTTTTCTTTGGTTTTGCACGCCAGACAATGCGTCCGTTGTGATCAACAATCTCCATTACTCCGTACGGCTTTATATTTTTCCCCCTGTTTGGAAAAACCGTATAGGCAGAAGTCAATTCTAAAAGAGTCACTTCAGAAGTCCCTAGAGCAAGAGATAAATTTGGAGAAAGAGTAGATTTAATGCCGAGTTTGTATCCGAACTGGACTACAGAGGAAGGCCCGAGGATTTCTATTAGTCTGACTGCGGGTATATTTTTTGATAGAGCAAGAGCTTTTCTGAGAGTTATTTCACCCTGATAATTTTTAGAAAAGTTTTCAGGCTTCCATGCTTCGCCTTTTTTTCTTCCTTTAAAGGCAACAGGGGCATCCAGTATCATCATGTTTTGCGTGAAACCCTTTTCCATTGCATGAGCATAGACAATTGGTTTAAAAGCTGAACCCGGCTGTCTTCGTGCAACGGTGGCTCTGTTGTATGGACTTTTATAGAAATTTTTGCCGCCGATCATGGCAAGAATTCCTCCTGACTGAATGTCAAGGCAGACAAGGGCACTTTGAGGGTCAGGATTAATCATTCCCTGCTGTATCATCCTTGACTCAAGATCTGAAATGCCCTTTGCGATTGCATCCTCAGCCGTTTTCTGCAGCTCATAGGAAAGAGTAGTATATATTGTAAGTCCTCCTTTATAAAGCCTTGATGAGCCTATAATATTTTCAAGGAAATCTTTAACATATTCAACAAAATAAGGCGCTTTGAGCGAGTTTTTATTTTTTTTCGATAAGTTAAGTGTTTCATTTAATGCTTTATTATACTCTGTTTCATTAATTATGCCTGTTTCCAGCATTTGTTTTAATACAATGTTTCTGCGTTTTATTGCTAAATCTCTGTTGACCAGCGGAGAATATTTTGAGGGAGCTTTTGGCATGGCTGAAACAAGCGAGCATTCAGCAAGAGTTAAGTCTTTTACTGATTTGTTAAAAAATATTCTTGCGGCAGATTCTACTCCATATGCGCCGCTGCCGAAATATACCTGGTTGAGATACAGCTCCAGTATTTCATCCTTAGTGTAGCGGCGCTCCAGGTGAAAAGCCAGAAAAGCTTCCTTTAATTTTCTGACAAGGGTCTTTTTTGGATTAAGGAAAAGCGTTTTAGCGAGCTGCTGTGTGATGGTGCTTGCTCCTTCAACAAACTTTCCCGCCCATATGTCCTTTATTATGGCTCTGGCGATTCCTTTCAGATCAATTCCACTGTGGGTGTAAAAGTTTCTGTCTTCTGTTGTAATTATGGCTTTTTTGAGATATTCGGGTATGACTTTAAGAGTTACCGGGTCCCTTTTTTCTGCAAACAATTCTGCTATAAGAACCTTGTCTGATGAATATATTCGGGTGACTGCAGACGGCCTGAAATTTTCAAGGGAGCTTATCTGGGGCAGGTCGTGCGTCAGAGCTAAAAAAAAACCCGCTAAAATTCCGCAAATAATGCCGGCCATCACTATAAGTAAAATGAAAATATTTTTTTTATTGATGAAATTTTTAATCATGGAAATAGCATATTACTTTTGTGCAATATGTTGACTGTAAACATTAATAATTATAAATATCAAATTTATTTACAATAGTTCACCACGGATTTTCACGGAATTACACCGAGGAACTGTGAACCTGAGTAGTTAGACTTATTGTTTATAATTTTCAGTGAAACTCCGTGTTGTTCCGTGGTAAACTTTTATATTATAAGGAGAACTCGTATGACCCATGAACATAATCATGAAATACATAATAGTTTAACATTTGATGAAAAATTGGTCAAACTACTTGAGCACTGGATTAAGCATAATGATGATCATGCTGAAAACTATAGAGATTGGGCAAAAAAGACAAAAGAAAAAGGCATGAATGATGTTGGCCTTCTGCTGGAAGATGCGGTTGATATGACAGAGTTGATAAGCAATAAATTCAAAAAAGCGTTAGAGCTTATAAAAAACCGCTAAGGAACGTGGACGAATTAACTTCCTCAAGTAGGCGCACAGATTTGGGTCGAATTTGTTCGATCTCAGATCACAAAAGTTGAAGGAATAGCGAGCTATTTCAATATTTTTGTGATTTGAGACCGGACAAAGGCGGCCTGAAGCTGTGATGCATAGTTGGGGAAGTTAATTCGTCCACGTTCCTAACTCAATATTGTAGCAATTTTGTTTATCTGTTTATGTGCCTGAGCAAGGTCAATTTTTATGGCCACCTGAGCAGCAATCAGTTCAAGTATATCTCTGCGATGTCTGGTAAATACTCCTGGTTTTCTGGCCGCAACAGTCAGTGCTCCTATTGAGTCGCCTTTTTCTTTCTGCAGAGGCAGAATAAGCAATGAGCCAAAGTCCGGGAATCGTTGTTCTTTGCTGAATATCGGTGCCGGCCCTCTGTATTCGGCTCCTGCCGGCAAAGAGCGGTTGATTTTCATGACCTGACCGACTATTCCTTCGTTTTTTGAAAATTCCATCCCTGGTAAGTTTTTCGCATGCAATCCTTCAGCTCTGACAATTGAGTGGTATTCGCCCTGAAGCAGGCTGATAGCAATGAAATCAGTCTGTACCAGTGTTCTGACAGCTTTGATAGATGCATCGAAGACAGGTTCCAGACCCAGAACGCTGTTAAGTTCACGCAGCCCTATGCAGACTTGCTGAAAAGCATTTCGCTCACGGTTCATAGTGTAAATCTGCCTTCCCATATTGATATCCAGGTAGAGTTTTTTGCCCAGCAGTTTGAGAATCGTGAGTTCAGACTCATTCCAGTCTGACTTTTCAGTGCGATCTACACAAAGAATGCCGGAAACTTTTCTGTCCACATGGCTTGTTTCTTCTTGTAAATTATCCAGGATGTTAACTGCTAAAAGGCTTCCGACACCTCCTTTTTTGATATAATATGGCAGACCGGAAAAGTCAGCCTTAACCTGCGCCAGAGTGATTTCATTTCTATCTCTGAGAAGGACACCGGTAATTCCGGCTCCTATGGGATATGGGCCTGGCTGTATGTCTTTGCGAATAGTCGAAATATTTCGCAGCCTGAGTTCGCGCCCATGTATATCCGGCCATAGCACAGCAACAGTTGTGAGAATAAGAGCCTGTCTGATAAGTTCTAATTGCAGGTCAAAGGAGTCGGTAATAGTTTCTATGGTTGAGACACCGGGTTGCTCCTTGTTTTCTATTGCCTCAAATTCCGGCAGGGTTTCAAGTATGGAAGGTCCGGATGCAGTTATTCCTAAATCATTGGCGTATTCCCTGTTATCTGATTTCTTTTTAGCTTTGGCAATTGAGCCGGCCAGTTTTTTGCGATACGCCTGGCTGTGAGCAAACAAGACCAGGAATACGGCTATCAGCCCATAAAGAAGCATGTTGAGAGCCAATTCAGCTACTGGTTGTCGACTGGTAATTGTCAGGCCTGCTTCCATTATAAAAGCGAATAAAATTGGAAAAAGAAAAATTTTAGGAGGATATGTTGTTACAACCCAGGCGATAAATCCTGCTGGAATAATGATTGTGTGTTTTGAATAAGGGCCGGACATTCGCAACAGCATCCATGCCGTTACTGTCCAGAGAAGCGGGCCTTGAATCTGTGCGGTAAAGTGAGCCGGCAGACGGCCTTTCAGGCGGTGTGCGATGTCCAAAAGACCGGCGGCAATTATAACAGTACCTAATAATATATACCATGACGTTACGGTGGAATTGAAGTCAAAAGCACCTGTTCCTACCGCAAATGCACCAATGGCTGCCAGGGTGATTAGATACCAGGTTTTTGCAAACCTTATGGCTTTATCTTTAAAGCTTTGGGGCTTCATTGAGTATCTCTCAGCAGTTTGAGACCTTTGCAAAAAGCCCCCTTTTGCCCAATTTCGGCGTCAGGCTTAAATTTTAAGCCTCGAAATACTCAATGTATTCCTGCATTTAAAATTTTCGCCTTCCTTGAACTTGAACAAAATTGAGCATTTTTCAAAGGTCTCAGTTCATAAAATTACTTTTCAATTCCAACTCTGGCTTTTACTCCTTTTTGGAAATAATGTTTTATTTCTTTCATTTCAGTAACCAGATCCGATTTTTCGATGAGCCTTTGATCTGCATCCCTTCCTGTGATTACTATCTCAACTTCTTCTGGTTTATCAGCAATTATATATAGAAGATCTTCAACTGAAAAAAGTCCGAGCTTAACCGCAATATTTGCTTCATCCAGTATTACCATCTTATAATTGCCGGAAGAAACGATAGATTTTGTTTTTTCAATTCCTTTTCGTGCAGCTTCTATATCTTCGGCAGCAGGTTTACCATTAATGAAGCAGCCGGATCCGAACTGCTCAACAGTTATGAGATCGGAAAATTTTTTCAGCGCTTTAATTTCACTGTAATTTCCCTTTTTGATGAACTGGGCTATAAAGACTTTCAGACCTGCACCTGCCGCCCTTATTGACAGACCCAGTGCAGCAGTGGTTTTCCCTTTTCCATCTCCAGTATAAATATGGACATAACCTTTCATAACTTTTTCCTGTAAAAACTCATTACATTACTCAAGTTTTGCACCCGCTAATTCCTGTTTTTGTATTGCACCTGCCATGTATATCGCTTCTATTGCAGATGAAACCAGCCAGCCTCGCTTACTGTCCGGCAAACGGATGAGGGAAAAGCCGGATTCATTTCTTTCCTGATACGCCAGCGTACCTTCATGAACTTTGAAAAGCAAAGTATCTTCCTTGTCGGGACCTGCCAGAACATCCACTTCTTTTGCAAGTATTACGACCCTGTCGTCAAAAATTGTTTGTTTGAGCATTATACCGAACGAAATGCCGGAAACGATCCAACATATTGAAAAAACAATAATAACATAAAAAATCCATTCAGCTCTAAAAAAAATACGAATCGTCAAAAACAAAAATAACATCAGATTGACCAGGCAGAAAACTGTTGCAAGCTCTGTTTGAGAAAAAAAATTAACACCGAAAATCTCGCCGATTATGTTCTCGGGCTGAGCTAAATTGTCTTCAGTCAGATCATGTACATATTCTATATTATATTTTAAATCAGCGTCCCGCGGTATAAATTGTCTGGCTCTCTCGTAATTAAGCAGGGCATTGCCCTTTTGTCCTAAACGAAAATAGCAATTGCCTATATTATAAAATAGTTCTCCTCGGGATTCAGACTTAAAAATTAAATTTGTCAAAAAAAAATGAAATTGATGGCTTTTTAAGATAGATTCATATAGTTGGACAGCCTTGTCAAATTCACCATTAAAGTAAAACTGGTTTGCTTTAAAAAAAATATTCTCAGATCCGCCATCCACATCTCCATCCAGGGCGCAGGCAGTATTCACTGATAGCAAAAATAACAATGATAATGTAATGCAAAATCTCATTTAACCTCCCGGTCCACAGATTTCAAAATCCCTGTTAATTCGTCCTGTATCTGCGCCAGGCTGTTTGATTTTTCACCGGTAAAGATTATGGATTCGATCTGCGCAATGCTATTTTTCAGCATTGAGGCCGTTTCAGGAGAAGCTCCTTTGTTAATCAAAAGGTCATAAACTTCATTGGGCGTTAATAGACCGCCTTTTAATAAAAATCTGGTATTCAGATAATTGAGAACCGCTGCATGAATTTCTTCAGGCGATAGATCTCGACCCTGAACTTTTTTTAGAAAATTTTTGCCGGCATTCCTGGAGCTGATATTTAATCTGTTTTTATTATTATTTTTAAATAATTTTCGACCGGCCAGCAACGCCAAAAAAATAAAGGGGGGCGCCAGCAGGAGCAAAATAAATATTTTATTAAAAAATTCCTGCTGCTTTAAGCCCTTAACCGGATCGACTGAAGTATGCACCGGGAAAATATCCTTTCCTATTCGCGTGATCTCTTGTTTGTTATTATTTTTTGTTTTAACCTGGCCGGCATGGTTATCCCCGGAGATTGAAATTAAGTCGCTGCTTCCAGTATCGGCCCCCGGATTTGATTTTAAACTGAATGATTCGGTTTTCAGTTCCCTGTAACGTCCCATTTCAGGGTCAAAAAACGCCAGCGCCATTGAGGGAATTATATATTTCCCACTCTTTTCAGGCACAATCGCCCATTTCATAATCTTTTGGCCCGAAATCGCAGATTCGTTCTTGTTAATATCTAACTGGGGTTTGTCCTGATATATTTTAAGGCCTTTTATATCAGAAAGTTTCAAGTCCGGTATCTGTCGCACATTCCCCCGGCCCTGAACAATTATGGTTAATGTGGCGGATTCATTAGCCTTAACCTCAACAGGATCAAGATTTGCCTTTACATCAAACCAGCCAACCAGACCGCTGAAATTATCCGGTCGATTCTGCTTCGGAAGATTTTTAACATCAAGTTGAATCTCATTGGATGAAAGGTAAGCCGGTTTGCCTTTCCTCATATTAAAAAAAGGATCCTCAAAAAAACTGTCGCGCCTGTTTCTTTTATAAACGGTCATCCGCATACCGGCCGCGGGAATGCTGTATTCTCCCAGCTTTTTGGGTATTAATATATATTTAAGTTCAATAACCTCATATCTCTTTTCATTGATGCTTGTGCTGTACTTTTTCGGTTCTGCAAGAGATTCAAAAACAAGACCTTGGACCTCGGGCATTTCAAGGGATACATTGGAAACCCGCTCTCTCATAAAAAGCCTTAAAGTGTAAAGAGCATTCTGGTTGAGGTACAAGTTATTTTTTGAAATTCGGGCTTCCAAAAACAGGGACCTGCTTTCATTACCGGCTTGATTATTTCTTGCTTTGGAAACCTTCAGCTTAACGCTGTTGCTGGAATAGACCTTGTTTTTTATTCTGACCTGAGCCGGACCCACAACAAATTTGCCAGGCTTTAATGGTGTAAGATAAAATATATATTCAACCTCGGAATTCATGCTGCCATTTACGAATTCAACCCTGCTTGCGGTGCCGCCCTTAATTACATTGAAGGACGCCAGCCCTTCAATTTCAGGGAAACTGCTTTTTTGCTTTCCCGAGACCGTTATTTTCATCACAATAGTGTCAGTCAATACAACTGATGACCGGTCAAGTGTCAGGTCAATGGAGATATCCGCAAATGCATCGGCTGAAAATGCCAAAAAAAATATGCAGAATATGTAAAATATTTTTTTTAAACTCATATGGTTACCAGGCAATAATTGATAGCCCATCAAACTGACTGATTTGGCGATTGATTTACTATTGAACACTATTTTATTATTTTCTCGCACTTTCGAAATGCATGGATGATTTTGTTGTTAACCCAAAAATATCAAGCTGCTTTCAGCATGAAATCAACATGCACTGCTTCAAAGGGGAATTCGATTTGACCTTTATCGGTTTTTTGCAATATTCCAACATTCAAAAGCATGTGCACATCACGATGCACCGCTTTTACGTCTCTACCCAAACGACGCGCTGCTTCACGCATTGACATTGGCCCTGCGTTTGTCATAACTTTGAGCAGCTCCCATCGATTGCCCGAGAGCACCTTAAAAAGGAGCTTAGGCGACTCGAAGCTTATGAATGTTCCTTGCGGTTTTCCTTCTAAAGCTCCAAGTACCCGTTTGTTGATTTTCTCACGGGAAGAAATCCCCAATATTACGGTACGCATGTTAAAACCTCCATTTGTCCACATCGTTCCAGAAATCTTCAAGCAATGCTTTCGGTGTAGTAAAAATGTATGGAATTTCATCCTCACCTATATGCTTGTGATCACCTTTGCCTGCCTCGTTATCATAACGTAGCACACAATTACCATTCACAACAAGGGCAAGCCGATACTTGAAACCGTGGTGAGTTTTTGAAAGAGGCGAGGAGAGTAACCACACCACCATTTCAACGAAAGCATTTTCGGAAAGTATGTGGCGCTCATTGAGCATTAATTTGGCGTTCATGTTGGATATAATAACAACATTGATAAGTGTTGTCAAGAGTCACAACACATACCTATTATTGGATAGATATACTGAAGACTTACGTCTTCGCATCACCTACAAGCAGAGAAACCGGCATTTGTAAATGCTACGTTTTCCTCAAGCTTGGCTAATGTTACGGTCGCCGGTAGTCCCTAAAAAAAGGTTCAGGTTTGGAAATACCGCCCTGTCTTGCTTTGTAAACACGGCTACCAACTAAAAGCGGGACACTTTCAGCCATTTTGGCTATATGGTAATTCTACAATCAAGCAAAATTTAAGTAGGGTGGATTAAGGAATGTGTGTTTTGATTTACAAGATTAAATTAATCCAGTTCATCATGTTAATCCTGTCAAAAAATAACCCACTACCAATCCTTACCTGATGCCGTCTTCTGCTCTTTCCCGTGGAATCGTAAACGATTAATTGCTGCAGGGTCTTCGCCAATATTATCAAGAAATGCTTCAGCCTCATTTTTGCTCATAGCACCAGCCTGGTATTCCTCTGATGTCCCTGCATTCTGCTCTGGCTGGCTGCTCTTTTCGGTTTGTTCAGCAGATTCTCCCTGCTCCTGTTTGTTTCGGGCCTGATCATCCTGACCGCTATCTTGATCGGCCTGATCTTTTCTTTCATTACTCTGGCCGCTTTGATTTTCTTTGTTCTGGTTTTGCTCCTGTTTCTTATTGGGCTCATCTTTTTTCTTGCCTTGGGCTTGCTCTTGCTCCTGATCCTGCTCCTGGTTTTCCTGCTGCTTTTCTTTCTCTTTCTTCTGGTTTTCTTCAATGGTTTTTAAAGCCAGCCCGTAATTATATTTTGAGTCCTCATCGCCGGGATTTATTTTTATTGCCTGTTTGAAGGCCTGGGCAGCGCCCTGGAAATCACCCTGTTTAAAGAGAGAATTGCCAAGATTATATGCGGAGCTGAATGATATCTGCTTGTCATCGGTTCTTTTCAAGGCGCTTCGGAATGCAGCGGATGCGCCTTCATAATTTGCATTTTGGAAAGAGGCGCAACCACGATTATACCTGTTACGGACATCTTTGGGGTGATCCATATCTTTTTTGATAAAAGCCTGTTCTGCTTTCTGATAATGCCCTTGCCGGTAAAGTTCTTCAGGATTTTCATTCGCCCAAACGCGGTTTCCGCAACAAATAACGAGCGCCGCCATAATCGAAAATAATTTGGCGCGACCCGGCTTAAGGCCGATCAAGCCTTCTATGACAAGAAAAACAAAAGCAATCCAGATAAAGATATAAAAACGTTCTTCAAAAATCTTGATTTTTCCACTTTCCAGCTCTTTTGCCTCTGTTTTTATTTTTATCCCTTCAAAATAGAGTCTGTCCAGATCAAGGTCACCGGTTACTGATCGCACATAGCGCCCATCCGTAGCTTTTGCTATGCGGCGTAAATCTTTTTCATTGAGTTTTGACAGGATCAGGTTGCCGATTTTATCCTTTTTAAAACCGCCGGTTTCATCCGGGATCGGAGCGCCGGAAGGCTCTCCTATCCCGTAAACAAAGATTTTAACACCTTTATCCATTGCCTTGTCGGCTTGTTGCAACCCCAGGCCCTCGTTATCTTCTCCATCGGTGATCATTACGATTACCTTGTCAATTGCCGATTTAAAATCAAACGCGTTCAGCGCGGTTTTGATCCCCTGGCCTATGTCAGTCCCCTGAACCGGCAGAGTGTCTACGCCGACACTCCCTAAAAACATGGCAATAGCATCATAATCAAGAGTTAAAGGGCACTGAACAAAAGCATCCCCTGCAAAAAGAACGAGCCCAATCCGATCACCTGCAGCTATCTTCAAAAAATCCGTAATCTCACGTTTGGCCCTTTCAAGCCGGTCCGGTTTTACATCCTCAGCCTGCATACTGGCAGATACATCAAGTAAAAAAACAATATCTACGCCCCTGCGCTGCACTTCCTGTAGATGAAAGCCCCACCTTGGCCCGGCGCAGGCCAGAATTATAAAAAAAACCGCAATCACGAGAAATAATCCTTTTAAAAAAATTATTCCTCTCTTGATCGGCATGGTCAGAACCGGCAAGAGATCAGGATCAGCAAAAAGCTTCAGTCCGGCTCTTTTTTTACGGTACTCAAATAGAATCAAAAATATTATCACCGGAAGAATAAACAAAAGATAAAAGGCCCAGTTAGATTCAAACTTCACGGCAGCCTCCTGATGATTAAACTTTTAATAAGGATCTCTGCAATAAGAATCAAAAAAGCCGGAATTAAAAAATATTTATATAATTCTTCAAAGTTAAAAAACTGTTTCACCTTAATTTCAGTTTTCTCCATCCTGTCAATCAAGTCGTAAATTTCTTGCAGCTTTTTACTATCAGATGCGCGGAAATACTGTCCTGTACCTGTTTCCGCAATCTGTTTTAATGTTTCTTCATCCAGATCCACATTTACTTTTTGAATCTGTTTACCAAATATCGTCTCAACCATAAAGGGCGCGGGTCCAAATCCTCCCACACCAATGGTATATATTTTGGCATTGATTGCGGCTGCCGCTTCAGCCGCCTGCACCGGATTGATCCCGCCGGCATTATTCCGACCATCTGTCAGAAGAATCAAAATTTTCGATTCAGCCTTGATATTTTTTAATCTTTTGGCTCCCAGCGCAACTGCCAGGCCGATAGCAGTGCTGTCTCCGGCCATACCGATTTTCATGCTGTCCACCAGATTGAGAAGCAGCCCCTTGTCCATGGTCAAAGGACATTGGGTAAAGGCTTTTTCACCAAAAACAATCAGCCCGATCCGGTCATGCTCGCGCTTGCTGATAAAATCATGCACAACATGCTTAACAGCCTCAAGCCGGTTAACTCGCTCTTGATCTATAAAAAAATCAAGGGCCCGCATGGAGCCTGAAGTATCAAGACAAAGGATTATATCAACCCCGGATGTGTTTACTTCAGAAGAGATATTATACTTCTGGGGTCGCGCGGCAGCAATAACCAGTAAAATCAAAACAATTACCCTTAAAAATAGTGGTATTTTGAACAGCCAAAATGATCCCCTGCCAATTAGACGGCTTAGATCCGAAGCGCCGGAAAAAGTTATGGCCTCAGGCTTTCGCCGGTATGCCAGCAAGCCGCCGCCGACAATCAAAACCAGCAGAAACAGGAGATAGGGATATGCGAACCTGTACATTTTATACTTCCTTTGGTTTTGTTTGGTTGATATATTCCAGCGACAAAGAGACCTGTTCTTCGGCTATAGACTTTCGGATGAATAATTTCACAAGGATAGAAGGAGGAAGGCTTATTAGTTATACGTCGACGACTGATAACACAGTGAAATTGTTTATCTAAAAGTCTATAATTCCTCAAAATCAGAAATAATGGCTTCACTGAGGCAAACAGATCTAATATTTGCCTGTCGGTCAAGTAAATTGTGTGGTTGCAATATCAACTAAAACATTCCTGATTTCTTCCTCATTAATCTCATCGCCTATATATTCAACTTTTTCACTGTAATCAATATCATCAAAAAAACAAAGTTGCTCACGAAATAATTTTTCATTGAAATATGCGCCAAAAATGTCGGCAGCCCTGGCTGATAATTCTTTTAAACTATGATGATCTTTTAAAATGAAATATAAATCGACATAATCCTTCCATTTAGCGCGTCCTCCTAGCGCATAGGTTTTCATTGCAGCCAGATCCAACAATGTGGGAATTTTTATTATCCCATCAAAATCCATCGGATGAATGATTTCATATAGTCGTTTGAAAATGACTTGATTAACGGCAAAAGCCCCAGTTGTTCCTCTGTTAAAATTTCACTGCGCATGTCTTTTAAAATATATTTGAAAGAAATGTTTTGTTCGCTGATGATAGTTCGACCGCTTGCCGGATATTTGTCGATAAAATATGTCTGCCACTGTTTTAATCCCAACTAAATCGAAAAACTTTTTTACGCTTTTTTCATTTCCATAATTCAATACAGCTTCGACAAGAGCATTGATGCTGATATTCATCTTTTCTTCAGGCTTTATCCACCAGAATAACGAGCTGTTTTCCTGGATAAATTTGTTAATCTCAGAATTATGCTTCATAACTTATTACGATTATATATGACTCTGTTGATTTATTGCATCCAATTTTTAGTTAACAAAATATTACGTAACCCCTTAAAATAAATGGAATATTTACAAAAAAATGTAAATATTCGGCCAACCATTTTTTTCAAAAAACATTAAAAAGGTTCGGAACACTTTTGAATTAATCTGATATAGAAAAGCATGAAATATGCTTCTCAAAAACTTTTGTCATTATACACCCAAGAGACCAGTGGTCAAGTAATTGATTTCCCCGAGTCTCCCCAGGCAGATTCTTATTTCAGCGAGTCTCCCCAGGCAGATTCTTATTTCAGAGCAAGAGTTTCTCCAGCTTAAATGGGAAGCGAATTATTGGAAATCCCTCGCCCACGAGGTCAACAACCAGGTAAAAAAGGTCATAGACGCACGCTAAAACCTGATCTGCCGGTAAAAGATGAATACATTGACCTTTTTCGCCTGAAGAGCAATTATGTCCTAAATGCGGTAAACCATACGTCTCCAATGGAACAGAAGATTCAGAAATAGTTGAAGTTCTTGGACGTGCGGGACGGGACGTTCCTTGATATATTGACAAGTCGAATAATTTATGTCATAAGAGATATATGCCACGCAGATCAAGAATAGATGCGCCTGGGGCGTTGCATCATATTATTGTTAGAGGCATTGAAAGGAAA
>Ga0255367_1076_pt1 | contig 25994 bp, 20 predicted proteins | sample ANMaggSeSYBR01D8_FD_182098 | JGI IMG/M metagenome (GOLD analysis project Ga0255367, IMG submission 182098) | Sediment cell enrichment communities from methane seep in Santa Monica Basin, California, United Staets - ANME aggregate JGI... | ecosystem: Environmental > Aquatic > Marine > Cold seeps >... | reverse complement strand
AAGAAAACAAACGGTTGTTGGACACAAGGCATTTGTAACAGAGACCTGTGATTCTGACAATGAAGTACAGTTTATAACCGATGCAAACCTTGAAACAGCAAAGCATGCCGACTCAAAAGAAACATTAAAGATTGAAGAGCGGTTAGAAGATAACGGCACAAAACCAGAGATACTTTATGGCGATGCCGGATTTGTCAATGGAAAGACAATACTGGAATCGGCTGAAAAGGGCATTGATCTTGCGGGGCCGAGTTCAGGTCGTTCTCAAAGCATAGAGAACTTTGAACAAGATGACCGCCCGCTTGACACTGCTGATTTTGAAGTAAGAATTGATGATAACACAAAAGAATTAGAAGTGTTATCCTGCCCCAATAAACAAAAGCCTCTTGATCAACAAAGAAGAGACAATGGGCATATTCTTGTACATTTTGAAAGAGAGACCTGTTCCCAATGTTCCATGCAAGACCGCTGTCCGGTGAATATAGGCGCCAAAATATCTACGTTAACGATAAGCGAAGAACAATATGCCGGCGCTGCTCGCCATCAACAATACATGGAAGATTCTGATTACCGGCAGGAATGTGGAATCCGGGCAGGCGCTGAAAGTTTAGTGAATGAAGTTGCCAATGGACATGGTGCCCGAAAATCCAGGCACAGGACTGAAAAACGATCCAGGCTTCAACTCATTTTCGCCTCGATTGGATGCAACGTAAAAAGATTCATCAGGTATCAGGCGAATTGCGTCCAAAATCAGCCAGAAATGGCAGTAGTATAGCATAATGCCAGGCAGATGGTATATATTTTTGCAAAAAACGACTCCCAATAGACCTTGCTGCGCACTTATTAGGGTAAATTGTCGCCTTGTTTCGCAAGTTCACAATTTTCGAACCTGCAAAAACTATAATTGGGGTAATGTTGATATTGGAGTAAATCAACAGAGTCATATATTTGTTCGTTTGAGTTCGGGGTTTGTAGCTATAGATTATACGCTGATTCAGACCGAGCTTGCAGATACACATGAAATACTGACTATGAATGCAGATCGTGATTCCAATATAACCGAAGAGGAAAAAGATAAGTTTTTTCGCAAAAAGGCATCCGACCTGTTTAATCACCTCAATATTACCCTCAATAATACCCCCCTTGATTTTGAACTGATGAGCATGTTTTGCAGTAATGCCCAGACAAGAACATTTTATTACAGGGCGGATATTCCAAATGGAATAAAAAGACCTTATGAGTTGATCGCCAGGAACGGATTTCCATGCAGCGAAGATGAGAACTTCCTTTATTACATACGGACCATGGATTCTGTTCGTGTTCTCAATATGGATCTGTCCGGCGCTGTATTGCCTGTCGAAGGAAGGGCGCTCCATGATCCTCCGATATTGAAAGTCAATTTCAATACCGGAATATACGATAAAGGAACCTGTTATAAGGAGACTGTCCTTGTTTGCAAGGCATTAGCAGGTGAAGAACAGAAAACATTTCCAGGACAGATGCCGTTTGAACCGGTTTCGGGCATTGAAAAGCTTAAAAAGATTATATTCAGCGAAAAGGTAGGCGGCCAGATTATCCTGATTGCAATTATCATGGCAATGATATACGGCGGCTTGCACGCATTGACACCGGGGCATGGCAAGACTCTTGTGGCCGCCTATCTGATAGGAACACAGGGGAGGATTGCGGATGCCGTTATATTAGGAATTGTCACGACCTTTACACATACCTTCTCTGTGATAATTTTGGGATTAATCACTCTCTTTGCAAGCAAATACATTCTTCCTCAACAATTGCTTCCGTTTTTACAGCTTTTTTCCGGGCTGCTTATTGTAGGAATAGGAACATGGCTGATGGTGAAAAGAATAAAATCCCCCACAGGTTTTGAAACTCATGGCGGCAAACATGCTCATACAGGACCGGATGGCAAGAAATACTATCACTCGCATGAACATGCCCGGCATGATACTGACAGGCATAAGCATCCTCATAACCATAACCATGATTTAAATCACCACGTTCATGAGCATTCTCATGATTCACATCACCACATCAGTGAGCAAACTTATTTCCATCACCATGATGACACACCTTCCCATCCTCATTCCCATGACCATAACCATGCTCATACGTATCATAACGATGAAACAAGAGAATCGGGCGTTGAAACAGAGAGGAAAAAGACCAGTCTCGCGACCCTGATTTCCATTGGATTTTCAGGCGGGATGGTCCCATGTCCTGATGCCTTGATTCTGCTTTTGCTTGCGATTGCGATTAACAGGATAACCTTTGGTCTTCTTATCCTGGTCGCATTTAGTTTTGGCCTGGCATTTGTCCTGATAACAATCGGTATTTTCATAGTGACTGCGCAGCCGTTTCTGGAGCGTTTTTCCGGAAGCAATATTCTGCGTGTTCTTCCTGCTCTCAGTTGCACTATTATCATTGGGATAGGACTTTTTATGGTTATAAAGTCTCTTCTTGTAGTGATTTGAGTTGACTTTTAACCTCTTTTGTGCTTATTTATAAAAGATAATTATTACACATTCTTCCGTCTTCCGTTAATATTGTTTTTTTAAACCGGCAAATGAAGGATGTCTAAGTTGTTCTTGATTTATGTTGCTATGTCGCATTTAGCACAATATGTTGTGGTTAATAGTTAAACAATGCACAATCTCCGGTTGCGGTAATAGTTACTACTGAGGTCACGAAGGCCCCAATAATAGGAAAGAATTCCTAAAGGATCGACCGTTCCAGGAAAAAATACGACAAAGTAGAATCAACAAAAACCTGAAATAAAACCAGAGCTGATTTATATAGACTTTTAGATAATTCATTTCACAAGGCCAGAAGGAGGAAGGCGTATTAGTTATACGTCGACGACTGATAACACAGTGAAATTATTTATCTGAAAATCTATAGATCATATTTCGGGTACTATCAAATAAAACAAGGCCATGAAGGCCCTTAAAAGCAAAAAGCTTTTTTGGTGTCTTTGTGGCTTTTTTTTGTTCTTTTTTTAGCTAAATAGTGTCTGAACGGAAACCTCGATTTTTTGTAGGTTGGGTTGAGCCCCTCAATTTTGTTGGGTTTCGTGCCTCAACCCAACCTACAAAAAATCAATCACTTGGAAGAACTTAATTTATCAGGGCGAAGCCCAACAAAATTAATTTAATAGCTTATGAAAATTACAAGTCGTTTGATTACACACTATCTTATCCTCTTTCTTATCATGCTTATCATTCCTGTTTTTTGCATAACGTTCCTGCCAGGACAGATATGGGCAAAGGAAGATATTGTCAGGCGGGATACTGACGAGGACGGCAAGATTGATCAGATTGCCTTTTTTGACAAGCGTAGCAAACTCATCAGGCTGGAGTCTGACAGCAATGCGGACGAAATCATGGATCGATTTCAGTACTATGAGGATGAACAGATCAAGCGGGTTGAAAGAGACACGAATTATGACCAAAAAATCGACATCTGGGACTATTTTGAGGCAGGAAAAAGGATTCGACATGAAAGGGCTTCAATAGATACCGGCCGTCTCAACCAGATTGTTCAGTTTGATTCTGAGGAAAGGCCGTTGAAGATGCAAAAGGACACCTCAGCAGACGGTCAGTTTGACAGCATTTATTATTTTGAGCAGGGAAAGCTTTCCCGTTCCACCAAGGATACGGACGGCGACGTCAAGGTGAATGTCTGGCAGACATACCGGGATGATAAACCGCTTGAAAGGCGCACGGATCAAGACGGAGATGGTCAAATTGAAAGGATGACCTTTTTTGATACCCAGGGTCTTCCAAAAAAGAGTCTGCATGATCTTGACCGGGACGGCAGCATGGAAGTGGTCCGGACGTATCGCGAAGGTATATTGTGTGAACAGAAAAAAGATCTGGATCAGGATGGCAAATTTGAGATTGTAACACAATTCGAAAACAATGAACCGGTTAAACAGCAAAAAGACGCCAATGCAGACGAGCGGTTTGACATCATAACATGGTTTAAAAATGGAAAACCGCACTATCAGGAAAAGGACACAAACTTTGATGAGAAAGAAGATGTCTTTGTTTACTTTGATGCCAAAGGATTTGTTGAAAAAACTGAAGAAGACACAAAATACACCGGCCGGATCGACAGGATCAGAACATACTGCAACGGTGTGCCTGCAAAAGAAATCTATGATGCAGATGGGGACGGATTCAAAGAGACTATAACTTTTTTCAAACAGGGAAAGGTTTCCGTTCAAACTCAGGACTGCAACAAAGATGGAAAGGCCGATGTTACGATCTATTTCAATGACAGGGAAGAAAAGGAGAAAGTGGAAAGTGACACCAATTTGAACGGAAAGCTTGATACCTGGGAATACTATCGAAACGGCAAGCTTTTTAGAATAGAAAAGGACGACGAAGGCGACGGAACAATCGGTTTAAAGGTCTTCTTTAAAAATGGAAAAAAACAGAAGCTCATCAGGGATAAAGACAATGACGGCCGATTTGAAATCACACAGTGGTTTAACAAATCCCCGTGGTCCATGGTCATGGAACTGGATGCAGATCTTAACGGAAAACCAGAGGGGCGCTACTGTTATAAAGAAGGTGTCTTAAGAGTTAAGGAGATTGATGAAGACGGTGATGGAAAGCCGGACCTGAAAGAGCACTACAACGCTCAAGGGAAACTTATTAGAAGCGAAGAGGACGAAGAAGGCGTCGGCAGTTTTACAATTACCTGGTTCTACAATGATGCCGAAGAGGCGATCCGAGCGGAAAAAGACAATAATCACGACAACTGTATAGACACCTGGTTCTACTATGAAAAAGGTAATCTCGTTAGAGTCGAGGAAGACACAAATACCGACGGAAAACCGGATTTGTGGGAAGAGTACGATGAATCAGAGGCTCTGGTGAAGCGTGCTAAGGATCTGAATTTTGATGGAGAAGCGGATATTTGGGAAGTGGAAAGTGAGCAGGAGCAGGAGCAGGTGAGCAGGTGAGAAAGTGGGAGAGAAAATGAGCAGGTGAGAGGATGAGAGGATGAAGAAGGTACAATATCATTGGGAATTAGAAGTGTACCGGATGTCGGTTGAGGCTGCAATGTTAATTTTTGAGTTGTCGAAAAAATTTCCGAAAGAAGAAATCTATTCCTTAACAGATCAGATACGACGTTCGTCACGTTCTGTTTCTTCGGCTATTGCTGAAGGCTGGAGAAGAAGAAAATACCAGAACGCCCTTGTTAACAAATTGAACGAATCAGAAAGTGAAGCAGCAGAGACACTTTCACACTTTCACAAAAGAAGGGAGGTAATAACGTGTTTGATTTTTTTGCAAAGGGAGGCATCTTAGTATACCCCATTATCCTTTGCTCGGTGGTGGCCGTGGCTATTTTTGTGGAAAGGGTCATCTGTTTTGCACGGGTACGCATTCGCGGTTATGGGTTGGTAAAAGAGATAGCCCTGCATGTAAGAAACGGTAAATCTGCCAAAGCGCTTGAGCTGGCAAGAGGAAATGAATCGCCTATGGGCCGGGTGCTGGTTGAGGCCATTGAGGTTGCAGATCAAGATCACGAAACATTAGAAACAGTTATCATAAATTCAACAGGAAGAGAAGTCAGGGAACTTTCCCGATATCTCCAGGCGCTCGCTACTATCGCGAATATCGCACCGTTGTTAGGTCTGCTCGGAACGGTTGTCGGCATGATTAAGGCATTCATGGTGATTCAGCAAATGGGCGGCAAGGTAAATGCCGCTGTTCTCGCAGGAGGCATCTGGGAGGCCATGATGACAACAGCCCTGGGCCTGTCAGTGGCGCTTCCTGCAATGGTAGCTCACAGCTATCTGGTTTCCCGTGTGGACGAGTATGATGCCCAACTCCAGGACGGGACCGTCACTTTTATCAAGGCCGTGGGAAAAAGGAGAGGGCATGAAATTTAAGGCTACCGATTAGCCCTAAGGCTGGACATTCTACTCTGGATATTGCGCAGGTGAGAAAGTGAGAAGGTGAGAAGGTGTGCAAAACCACACATCTTTTCGTTTTCACGTTCCATCGTCATGTAGTCGGCTTGATTAGAAAGTGTAAATCGTAAAATAAAGGAAGCCAACCGTTAACCGTTAACCGTAAACTGTTACTAAGCAAGGAATGTTATCATGCTGGTTCACCGCAAAAAAAAGTCGAGCTACCAAGTGCAGATGCCTTTGACATCGCTGATTGATATCGTGTTTCTTCTTTTAATTTATTTTCTCCTTACAACCAATTTCATGGTTGATGAAGGAATCAAGATCAAACTTCCCCAGGCTAAGGCGGCAGCTCCTCAAACTGAGGAAGTAATTACCGTTTTTGTGGATCAGCAAGGAAGAACATTTCTCGGAACAGAGGAAGTTTCTCTTGCCGAACTCTTTAACGGGATTAAAAAAATGATCGGGCAAAACCAGAACAAGCTTGTCGTTATCAGAGCAGACCGGGCAGTAATCCTGAACAAGGCCGTGAAGGTTATGGACGTGGCCAAGGCAGCGGGAGCAGCGAGGCTTTGTCTGGCGACGGACAAGGAGTTTTAATATCCGTGAACTCTATGAAATCCGTGTTTAAAACAAAACCCAACCGGCTTTTTCGTGGTTTGGTGGGCGTTTCTTTTGCCATCCATCTACTTATACTCATGCATGTATCCGGTATCTACAAGTCAAATGCATTGAGCTATATTGAGCTGACCATGCAGAGCATATCCAAACCGTCAGCAAGATCTATTCCCAGACCTCGTCACAGGCCAAAGGAGATAAAGCCGGAAGACGTAAAAAGATTCAAGATAACTAAGCGCCGCTCTCCTCCTCTCAGACCGATAAAAGTAGAACCCGTTGAAAAAGACCTGCCGGATAGTCTTGTAGAAGGAATAGGTATGCCGGATATTCCGGACACCCCAGGCCTTAATGTCGCTAACTGGAACCCAGGAGAATTAACAGATTCCGGCGATTTCGAGGCTACCTATCTTGAGATGGTGAGGCTCAAAATAGAAAGACACAAGAAATATCCTGAAACTGCCAGGGCCAGACAGATAGAGGGATTCGTAACCGTACGATTTGTGATTACTCCCCAGGGTGATGTTTTAAATATTGAGATTATAAGGAGTTCCAGACAAAAATCCCTGGACAAAGCAGCGCTCAAGGCCATTCATGCCGCGGCCCCGTTTCCAAGACCGCCCCGGCATCTTTTCAAAGGTAAGATTCCATTGGAGCTTACGATTGCTTTTGAGCTGATGTGATAGCATCTGAAGTCATAAAAAACGGTTTCCAATTGGAGGAACCAAATGAAGAAGAACAAGTGCATATTATTTTGTGTTTTATTTTGCGCAGCGATCGTTCTGCTTGTTCAGCCGTTGTCTGCCCATGACATGTGGCTGCAGGAGATAGAAGGAGGATTTTCAATTGCCCTTGGTCATGAAGGTCAGACCGATCCTTATGAACCTGCAAGGCTCAAGGATGTCACCGGATACACGGAAAACGGCTGGACTGTCCAACTGGATATAGAGCGAGAGAAAGAAGGATGCCGGGTTGTGGCAGACGAAGCTTTTTGCGCTGTCAGCGCCTCACTGGACAACCGGTACTGGCTGAAGACGATAGATGGCTGGGAGAATCAGCGCGAACGTAAAGGCTTGCAGATCGTGGAAGAGGGTCATTCCTACAAGCATACTAAACACATAGTCAAATGGTGTGATTTTCTTTCCGGGTCCGTGGGACAACGCTTTGAAATCGTCCCGCTTAAAGACCCCACCAGCTTGAAGCAAGGGGACAGCTTGCCGGTAAAGGTCTTTTTTGAAGGAAAACCGGCTTTGAAGGCAAGGGTCTCAAAAACAAGCAACATGGCAAAAACCCATGATCTCAAACCTGCAAAGGGCGAAAGCTCAGTTGTAGTTCAAGTTGGTCCTCCGGGTCTTCAATTGATCAATACCAAGCTCGTGGTTCCGGTCAAAGGCAAGCAGGTTGTTTGGTTTGCGGCTTCTCTTACATTTCGTACGACAAAGTGACGATTTAAAAGATTTATCATGGAGCTATTGAGCTGTTAAGTTTTTTATCTGAATAGCGTTATCAACGCGGAAATTACAACAAAGGAAGTCGAAATACATAAGAAAACCAAGATGTAAGGGGAAGGCAGCGGAACCGGCTAGGGTTTGCGAGCTGCCTTCCCCGTGAAGCCCCCTCGGGGTGAGGGACACCTCTATTTTTTTGTATCATCGAAGCATTCCTTCGTCAAACAAATTTAGAGTAACCATCCTCCGAGGGCCATCTTCAACATCCCAAACCCTGACTCAGCTTTGTTTTGTTTCACAAGATGTCAAAATAGAAATTTTTACGCGAAGCTATTCTATAACTGTCTTTCGTGCCCGTTCCTTAAGCTTAAACGTGCAGTCTAACTTACTAACCATAAGGAGAAAAAAATGAAGATTTTTGGAAAAACGTTGGGAGTATTAGGTTTGAGTTTGGCTTTGATGCTGGGTGTATTCTCTATGCCTGCCAATGCTCATTTTATATGGATCAACGCCGGTGATTATACACCACCAATAAAGACGCCTGTAAGGTTTACCATCGGGTGGGGGCATAACTTTGCCAGTCCTGTAGGCAATGTCATGTATAAACAGAAAGGTCTTGAGAAGATATACATGCTCGATCCTGATGGTAATGAACTGAAGATAAAGCCCATCGACGAGATTGAGTTCAGCGTGGAAAAACCATTGAAAAAGAATGGCGCCTATCTGGCCGTAGTTATGAGAAAGCAAAGTTTCTATACCAAGACTGCCAATGGGCACAACCTCCAATCCAAAAAAGGTTTGAAGGATGTTATTCAATGTAGTTACTGCGGGATGTATGCAAAGGCGGTAGTTGATGTAGAGAAAGGCGGGGGAAAGAACCTCACCAAACCGGTCGGCCATACTCTTGAGATAGTTCCCCTGGAAGATCCCGCTGATTTGCGGGAAGGAGACTATATGCCTGTAAAGGTTCTGTATAACAATGAACCACTCAGTATCGAGCTTTATGCTACCTACGTCGGATTTTCCACAGAAAACGCATGGGCTTATACCGCAAAAACGAATAAAGAGGGGATAGGCAGAATAAAGATGCTCAAATCAGGTATCTGGTTGATCAAGGCTGGTCATACGGTGCCGTATCCTGATCCTGAGGAATGCGATCAGTATTCGTATTCTGCCACTTTGACCTTTGAGGTAAAATAAAACTTTTACTACAACCCTCTTTCCCATGTTCTGGGGAAGAGGGAGATGTGGTTAAGCCAGGAAAGGAACAGTGATAACAATGATAAAGCAAACAACAAGCGCTAAATATCAACAATCATCTATGATTGCCGGCATTTGTGACTATATGGGAAAAGGGATTTCAACAATTGTTGCGGTTATAGTCGTAGTTCTGGCTGCATCGGTTGCGTTTGCCGGGGATGATGAGGCCGAAAAAAAAGGAACAACGCGCCTCAAAGATATCGTGGTAACCGGCACAAGAACTCCTCATGCCTTAAAAGATGTTCCGGTGGAAACTGTGCTGATTAACAGGGAGGATATTGAGAAGACAAATGCGCAAAACGCCATGGATATTTTGAAAAACATTCCTGGAATTGACACATCTTTACATGATGACGTCTTTGGAACATACACATGGCGGGCTAAATTGCGGGGGTTAAACTTTAATAACGGTTACGGCCTGATCCTCATTGACGGGCAAAGAGCCATGGGATGTGGTCAAAGCGGCGGCATGGGCGAATATGGTACCGGACTTAACCAGATTCCTGTGGATATGATCGAAAGAATCGAAGTGGTCAAAGGCCCCAGTTCGGCACTATACGGAAGTGATGCCATGGCTGGCGTTATCAATATCATCACCAAAAAAACACCGAAAAAGGCAACAGGAAGCGCGGGTGCGTCGTATGGCTGGTACAAAATCAAAGACAAGGGAGAAACGAAACCTACTGACGATGGACAAAGCAGAAACTTTTCTAAGAACTATGTTTCTTATGGTGACAAGATCTCTGACAGTTTTGGCTATTTGCTGCATTACAATTATGACAGTGCGGAAGACATAAGAAATGATCCGATCAAATCCTATCGTCATTCTTTTATGGGCAAATTAGATGCAGAGCTTAACGAAAGCATTGATCTCTACCTGAAGTCTGAAGTGAGTGATTACGAAAAGGCGGACAGCAGAGAGGAAGAAAGCTATCGTGTTTCTGCCGGAATTGACTTTCGCCCAACAGACGACCATCTCTTTTCTTTGAAGGGATACACATACACCTGGGATTTTACCCACGGCTATCCTGGTTATTCTTATGGCTATAAATATGGTGATGTGGGTTATGATCAGGCTGAAATTCAGTACACTTGGTATTCGAGCGATTGGAATGCTCTCACCCTGGGTGGAGAAGTTCAAGAACAGGGTATTAATTACGTTATAGAAAACGCGGATGGTAGTATAGTTAATGTTAAAGAAGATGTGGATACCTCCAGTTTGTATGTACAGGATGAGCTTACTCTGTTTGAGGATCTTACCATAGTCGCAGGTCTCCGTTATGATGATCATTCCACGTTCGGGAGTGAGGTCAATCCCAAATTAAGTCTCATGTACAAGTTTTCTGAAGATACAACTCTTAGGGCTTCAGTAGGCAAGGCATTTAAATCGCCCACCATTCGTCAACTCTATTACGATACTCCATACAGGCATGGCAATTATTACAACCAGTCTAATCCGGATCTAAAACCGGAAAAGGCTGTCGGTTATTCCGCAAGCATAGAACAATGGCTGTTCAACCAGGGTATTATGGTCAATCTTGGTTATTTCCGTAATGACGTGGAGAATATGGTAGTCAGTGAAGATACAGGGACCATGTATGACGGCCTGCCGCTGAGAGAGTACAGGAATGTGGAAGAAGCCTGGGCACAGGGAGTTGAATTCATGTGCAGGACATATTTTGCTGAAGAATTCTCCGCTTCCTTATCGTACACTTACACTGATTCGGAAAACAAGGAGACCGGCAAAGAACTGACCTATACGCCAAAACACGTTCTCAGTTTTTTGCCTTCATACGAACTGGAAAAATACGGTTTGGGCACAAGCGCGACCGTTTCTTATATTGGCAAACAATACACAAACTCGGATAACACCGACGAGATTGATGCGCATACTGTAGTAGATGCAAAAATTTACAAAAACCTTTCCGACAAAGCCAAGCTGTCTTTTGAGGCAGACAACATTTTTGACTCAGACAAAGGCGATGAGGAGAATTTCCGCACAGGAAGAACCTTTGCTGTTAAGCTGGATGTTACCTTTTAGTTTTTCAGATGAAAGGAACTATTCTTATTATTTTGTCGTTTTGTAAGCCTGTTTGAAAAGTGGAGACCCTATCGAAAATGGAGGCAGGATTAACACTTTTCAAACAGACTCCAACATTAATGGCATTCATGGAGGAAACGAAAAATGACATCAAAGATGAAAAGCAGACTGTTTTGCAAAGTCTTTTTTGTGATCGGGCTTGTATTTAGCCTGGGCATGATCTCTATCCCTTGTTCGGCCCAGGTAGAAAAACAAGAGGCTATTGATATTGGCACTATCACAGTGATGGCCCCGCAGCCGGGTGTTGAGATCACAACTGAAAAGACTGTCATCCGTATGGATGAATTCAAAAAGCCCGGAGAGGTCAGAACGCTGACAGACGTGTTGTCCGAAATCGGCGGAATTGATGTACAGCGCGCCAATCCGCTTATGGCCAGCCCGGGCGACGAGGTATCGATTCGTGGTCTTAATGAAGGAAGAATGGTTATTGAAATTGATGGACGCCGGATCAACCACACAGGTCACTATGGAAGATACATTGTTGATTGGTCCACGCTGAATATGGATGATATTGAAAGCATAGAAATTATTCGCGGAGGACACTCGGTGCTTCATCCCTTTGCCATTGGCGGTGTTATCAACATTATCACCAAGAAAGGGAAAAAAACGGATGATCCCAAACCTGACGTAAACATTAAGGCTGGTTACGGTAGTTATGACACGTATAATCTGACAGGATCGATTAACGGAGGAATTGCAAATATCGTTGGTTACAATTTTTCAGCAAGTAAGCAGGAGACCGACGGATATCTCAAAAACAACTTTCAGGACACAGAGAGCTTTAATGGACATTTAACCTTTTATCTTCCTTATGAGGCTACATTAAGCATAAGCGCCAAGTATTCTGATATGCATTACGGATTGCCGGTTATCAATGATCCGAATGATCCCGATCTATCTATGGCCGCACTTTATGATGACGATTATCCGAAATTCAGGAAGAATCGTGATCAACTGAGACACCTTGGATGGCCTCAGATACCGGGGGGGAAAACACCTGAGTGGAAAAAACATACAAGTTATATAGATGGCCTCTTTCAGGTTCCACTTGGTTCCGGAACCGCCAAGCTCCACTATTTTCAAACTGTGGGCAGACGCTGGACCAGCGAGTATGGTCCGGGGGGGTTTACTGAAGACTACTTTGTGGACGACAAAACAGAGGGAATAATCGCCGAATACCGCGACATTGAGTTATTCGATTCCCATAGTCTGACCGTAGGCTTAGAATACCAGGAACTGGGCTGGCCGGACGAAAATCCGATCATATACCAGGTCAAATCAGCATATATCCAGGATGTTATTAACCTTGGCGACAAATGGACAATTACTCCCGGGGTTCGTTACTATCATGTTGAGATGGATACCAACTACGGCTGGTGGGAAATGGGGTACACCGCCTCCCCTCCCGGATGGCCCTTTGCACATGATAACTCCAAAACAGAAGATGACGATGGCTTTTATCCAAGCCTGAAGGCTGATTTCCAGGCAACTCCTGAGACAGCGCTTTATGCTGCAGTAAGCCGATCTTATCGGCTTCCATGCCCATGAGATTATTATTGGTGGGCGCGGTGCGCGTCCCAGGAAAATCCGGTATTGGAGCCGGAATCGGCATGGGAGTATGAAGCGGGAATTATTCAAGAGTTTAAACCAATGACCATCAGAGCCGCTGGTTTCTACTATGATATTGAAAATTTTATCAACGACAATGGCATCACAACCGCCGGTGCCGTGGGAGGAATGGGCACGCCTGGAAGCGACTGTCTCTATAACATTGATCATGTCAAACTTTATGGGGCGGAACTTGAGGCAGCCATTCGTATCAGAGACACTTTTCGGGCGACAGCAGCCTATATATATCAGGAATGTGAGGTTGACGAAACAGGGTTTGAAGACGATCGTTGGACATATTACCTTCCTGAACTTTTGCCCAAACATAAAGTAAAATTAATGGCACGCTATAATGTCTGGGAGGACGGCTGGCTCCAGTTGAATTCTCGATATGTTTATGAACGTAAGACCCAAAGAGGTGAAACACTGGATGATTATATCACGCTCGATGTGGGATTTGAGCAAAAGTTCAAATTTGATGGGATGGAATACATGGCCGGGTGCTTTTGCAGCAATGTAACTGGTACCGATTACCAGGAGATATCAGGTTATAAAATGCCGAAGTATGTCTGGGGATTCCAGGTCGGTGCGAAATTTTAGACAGGATTAAGGAGGCAAATCAATGAAAACAATAAAACAGCTTACTTTTTTTGTAGCAGTTGTTGTAACCGCAGCCGTTTCTTTTTGGCCGTCTCAAGCCTCAGCCTGGGGCCGCGGTCACTTTTATGTGATCGGAACGGGTCCGGCCGGACCCAGGACTGCGACACTTCAGGCGCTGGATACGATTAAGCAGATGGACGTGATTATAGCGAATGAAAAACACATAAAGGTCTTTGCCGAATATGCGGGAAGCAAACCTGTGCTTTTTGATCCGTGGACAGGGATCTGGGACTACAAGGGAAAGAGTCAATGGGAACTAAACAAAGAGGAACTGGCCAGGTTCAAGGTGGAACGCTTTCGGATAAGGGATGAGCGTGTGAAGAAGATCAATGCCCTTTTGGCAGAGGGAAAAGACGTAGGTTTGCTTGACTCCGGCAATCCATGTCTTTATGGCCCGAGTCACTGGTACATAGAGCCGTTTCAACCGCAGGACGTGATCATCATTCCAGGCATGGGGTGCGATGCGGCGGCTATGGCGGCATTGGGCAAAAGCACTATCCCTGCCCATGACACCCGCTTTGTCATACAGACGGCACCTTTTTCTCTAATGGGCTGGAAGATGCAGGATCACCGGCTATTAAAGGATCTGGCAAAGTATGAGTCAACAATAATCCTTTATATGGCTCTGTGGAAACCTCAGGAAGTGTTTGCAGGGCTTCAGAAAACGCTTCCGTCGGATATGCCGTGTGCTGTGGTTTTTTGGGCAGGATATCCTGATCGACAGCGTGTTGTGCGCGGGACAGTGGCTGATATGGGAGATAAGCTTGCGGCAGACAAGGAAAAATTTATGGGTCTGTTATTTATTGGTCGCTTTCTGGAAGGAAAGCCGTATGAAGCAGCCATGAAACGAGGGCAAAAGGAGCTGGAATAACAGCATGAAGGATTGCCAGGTGAAAGGATTCCAAAACCATAAAAAAGGAGGTGAAAAATAGTAACAGGAAAGAGTTCATAAACAAAAAATTGTAGAAAAAAAAGGAGAGAATCAATGAAGATGACAAAGATTTTTTTTGTTATGATGATCAGCTTTGTCTTTATCTTTTGTGCTGTGGAGTATTGTCCGGCACATATAGATGAAGGGAAAGAGGGAGGAGAGCAAGTCTATAGACTTGACAAAGTGATTGTCAGAGATCATCCACTCAAGGATGAGTCTATGGTCGTAACACCTGATGTTACAGTAATTAATGTGGATAAGTTTCAGAAAGCCGGTTCAGTACAAAACATCAGAGATCTATTGAGTGAGATGCTGGGTATAAATGTGCTTCGTTCTTCTGTTACACCGAGTCCCACAGAAAGCATCTATATCAGAGGATTTGACCAATCACGATTTCAGGTTTTTATAGACGGTAGGCCCATGAGACTCATGGGACGTTCTGGTTACGTCAAGACGGACTGGACTACCATGCCGTTGGATAATATCGAAACAATCGAGATCATTCGTGGAAGTCATTCGCTTCTTTACCCCTTTTCCATGGGTGGTGCCATCAATATTATCACTAAAAAGGGAAGCAAAACCGATGAAATCAAACCCAGGGGAACGGCGACAACTGAGTTCGGTTCCTATGGGGCACAGAGTTATAGCGCGAGTATTGAGGGTGGGTTATTGAATCTAATCGGATACTCTTTTGCCGGAGCCCATAGAGAAGGGGACGGGTACCTGAGAAACAACGATTACAACACCGGTAGTTTCAATGCCCGAATGACTCTTTTTCTTCCCACCGGAGGAACTCTTACTGGCGGTTGGGACTATGTCGATAATAAGACAGGATATCCAGTCATAAATGATCCCTCAAGAGCTGATTATGATACAAGTTACCCTGATGTTTTGGAACATGATGTTGACAATTTTGTCCATGGTCCTGAGGGGCTTGTATATCCTGGTGGAGATTCGTATTGGCAGAAAAGAACCAATGAATATTCCATACTTCTTGATCAGCCCCTTGGTCCGGGAGAACTCCGGGCCCAGGTTTACCAACACGAGTCGAATCGAGACAGATACTGGCTTACGTCAAACGGAACTAAAAAGGAAAATCTTGAAATTGAAGAAAAAAATCGAGGGGTTTTTCTGGACTATCTGGATTTTGAGCTGATCAAGAACCATGCCTTTTCAATCGGAGGCGAATACCGGACCCAGGGTATACCGGAGAACAAGGATTATTACGAGATTATGTCTGGCTATTTCCAGGATGTGTGGTCTGTTACGTCTCCTTTGACACTTATCTGGGGCGTTCGCTACTATGAATTCCATAGCGATGCCTACAAGGCAGGATTTCCGGGAATGAAGACTGCAACTGAGGCGGACAAGAAGGCACACGAATATCGCAGGAAAGAAAACGAGTGGTGTCCAAAGGTGCGGCTCGATTATGAAGTTGATCCAAATCTTACTCTATATGCTACTGTGAGCCGCGAAATGCGGATGCCTTGAATCTGAGACCTATGGAGATGGGCGCAGGGTGCGTCCACAGAAAAATATATGGCGACAAATTCCGAATTGGCAACAGAAACATCATGGACATACGAGCTTGGCTTATTAAAAAAACTCTGGTTTGATACAAAATTCAGGGCATCGGTCCATTACACTGACATTACCGATTATCAGTTCATGTCCTTTCCTGAAAGTAAGTGGGACGCTGTTGTTTATAATACAGATGTGAAACTTTATGGCGTTGAACTGGAGCTGACAAGGAGCTTCACTCATGATTTGAGCGGATACCTCACATACGCATGGGAGAACTGGTCCGCAGACGATTTTGAACGAACTCACCCACTTGATATAGGAGATGAAACCTATTATTTTATGCAAAACATACCCAGAAACAAGGTTACGCTGGGACTCAATTATAAGCTTTGGGACGGTGGTGTGGTCACGCTGAACTCTCAATATGCGGATGACCGTGAGAGCAAGAGAGGTAATAAGATTGCTGACTTTATAACGGTGGATGTTGGGGCTCAACATACCTTCAACTTCACAGATTTTGACTTCATACTTAAAGGCTATGTCAATAATGTCACGGACGAAGAGTATGAAATGCGTGCTGGTTATCCGATGCCAGGTATCACCGCTGGTATTCTTGGCAAGGTGAGTTTTTAAGGATAACTAACCCACAAAGCATTCCCTGCACCTTATTGCTTTGATGAAATTCGAGTTAGCACAAAAATAAGATGCGCTAAGGTGTCAGGTGGATGCAGCATTAGAATTATTTATCGTTCCCACGCTCCAGCGTGGGAACGATAAATAATTACAGCAAAATTAAGGAGGTAAATCAGTGAAAAGAATAGAGCGGATTTTTTTTATTGCGATACTTGTTGGGGTTGTTGTTGGTTTTGTTTTTCCATCTCAGACCATTGCAGCCTGGGGCCGCGGTCACTTTTATATTATCGGAACCGGTCCTGCCGGACCTCAGACAGCCACACTACAAGCCTTAAATACAATCAAACAAATGGATGTTATTGCAGCTCCTGAACAACATATAAAGCTCTTTGCCGAATACATAGGGGACAAACCTGTCCTGTTTGATCCGTGGAAAGGTTTCTGGGATTACAAGGGGAAAGGCTACAGGGAACTGACCGACAAGGAAATAGCCATGTTTAAAGTTGAGCGTATCCGGCTACGAGATGAAAGAGTCGAACAGATCAAGCGTCTTCTGAAAGAGGGGAAGAATGTTGGTATCCTTGACTCCGGCAACCCTTGTCTTTTTGGTCCGAGCCACTGGTATATTGAGGAGTTTGACCCCGCCGATCTGGTCATTATTCCTGGAATGGGGTGCGATGCGGCTGCAATGGCTGCTCTTGGGAAGAGTACTATTCCCGCATACGACGCCCGCTTTGTCATGCAGACAGCGCCCAGATTTTTAATGGATCAGGCCATGAAAGATACTGAAATTTTAAAAGATCTCGGAAAGTATCAGCCCACCATGATCCTGTATATGGCGCTGCGGAATCCAAAGAAGCTTTTTGCCGTTCTGGGGGAGACATTTCCGTCTGATATGCCGTGCGCGGTGGTTTTCTGGGCAGGACACCCTGACAGGCAGCGTATTATACGAGGCACAGTTGCTGATATGGGAGAAAAACTTTCAAAAGATAAGGAAAGGTTCATGGGGCTCTTGTTTGTCGGGCGTTTTTTAGAAGGGAAGCCTTATGCGGCGGCTGTAAATCCATGATTTCCCTTAGGTTAAAGGAGGATAAAACAAAATGAGGAAAACGCGATTTGTATCCATATTGGCGCTTGCTCTGATCATTTTTTTTGCTTCTCGGTCAGGAGCACATACGCACAGAATTTCACTCCTGATTGATACAGACATGGCTCTGGATGACATTCGGGCGCTTGCTATGGTCTTTAATTCCGACTGGATTGACGTTCCTTTGATTGTTTGCTCTGACGGCGCTGTTTCACCGCAGATGGGGTGTCGCAACTTGGGGATATTTCTGGAATATTTTGAAAAAAAGGATACAGATATTGTTGCTGGAAGGACATTGGGGAAACCCGCCCCTCCCTGGAGGTCGTGGTCTGAAAACCTGAACTGGCCTGAATTATCTACAATCACTACCAAAACAACGAAAATCCCATCAGCGACAGATGCAATTCTGAAAACCCTCAACACATCAGCGAAACAGGTAATCTATCTTTGCCTTGGGCCTTTAACGAATCTGGCTGATGCAATCCGCCGGGATCCAACTATAAAAGAAAAGATCTCAAGAGTCATATTCTACGGAAGCTCTCCCAACGCTGTAGATCCTGATTGGAACTATACACGAGATCGCGAATCAGCCGACTTTATTTTTAAATCCGGCCTGAATATCCACTCACTCCATATTCCTCAAGAGAAATCATTATTGTTTGATCAAAATTTCTACGACAGGATAAAGACTATGCATACGCGTGCAGCGCATATCGTAACTACTCTTCACGATACACCGGTGATATCAGGTCTTTTGGATAATAATCATTTTCGCGTGTGGGATGAGATAACAATAATTTACCTGAATCACCCATCTTTATTCGAGCTCGCGCCAGAGGAAGAGAGCGCTCGTGTTATGGTTCTTGCAGATTTCAGAACCGATCTTGTTGAGCAAGCTTATTTGAAGCTTTTGGATTATTCTGCCGACCTTCACCTGAACCGACGGACGGCAGTGGTTCTGAATAACTTTCCTATTGATCCATCCATGTTTAAAGAGGATATCAGGCCGTATGTGAAAAGAATCATTGAAAGACATGGCCTTGAGGAGTGGAAGGCCTGTTTTTTGACCAACGAGTTTCACCGTCACCTTGGGATATATTCGATTGTTGGAGCCAAGATGGGAATAAGGGCGCGAGAAATTCTGGAAGCTCCTTTTGACGAACTCAAGGTCATTTCAATTACAGGGAAATCGCCTCCCTTGAGCTGTATGAATGACGGGCTCCAGGCAGCAACCGGCGCAAGCCTTGGCCGGGGCGCTATTGAGGTTTTAGAACAAAATCCGAAAGCTGCGGCTATCTTCATCTACGACAACAAAAAACTGACCTTAGAGATCAAGAAAGATGTACTCAACAGGATAAAGAAAAATATTAGTGCAGCGCTTAAAACATATGGGGGTTTGAACCGGGAATATTTTGCACATATCCGTAAGTTGTCAATAGATTACTGGCTTGAACTGGATAGAAAGAAAATCTTTGATGAAACTGTAAGGTTAAAAGGAGAACAAAAATGAAACAAGAACAAAGATCGTGGTTGAAGGTTTGTATTTTAGTTGTGCTGTTGTCGGTAATTGCTTCACAGGCAAAAGCGCATAACCTCTGGCTGGCGCTTGATCACTATTCTCACAGGGTCGGCGAGAACGCAAAGGTATTTTTGTACCTGGCACATTCGCTTCCTTTTGCCGATCTTGGAAAACCGGAAATGATGAAGGAGTTCTTTTATCTTGATCCATCCGGTAAGCAAAAAGAATTCGAGCTGAAAAAGCCTGATCCTGAATCATTTTTCAATGAAGTAGGTGTTCCATTGGCCATGCAGCAAGAAGGGACATATATGGCAAGCGTTGTGATGAAGCCAATTTTTATGACCGCAACTCCCAAGGGAAGGAAAATGCAGAGCAAGAAAGACCTTCCGGATGCCATAAGCTGTCGTTATGTTGAGTTTTTTGCCAAGGCGATCTTTCATGCCGGAAAACCGGGTGGAAATGCTTATAAAACCGTATTGGATCAGACAATTGAGATGGTGCCGCAAAAGGATCCGTGTCTGATGAAAACAGGCGAATATCTTCCTGTAAAAGTGTTATTCAAAGGCAAACCGCTTACAGGGGAATTTGTATATGCCACCTATGTCGGATTCTCAACAAGGGAAGACTACGCTTATACCACCAAAACTGATCATAAGGGCATTGCCATGATTCGTATCACAAATCCGGGTATCTGGTGGGTCAAGGTGCCGCACAAGGAGCATTATAAGGATCAAGCAGAGTGCGATGTCGGCCAGTATGCTGCTATTATGACTTTTGAGGTGAAGTGATAAGGGCTGAAAGTGAGCAGGTGGGAAAGTGAGAAGGTTGATGAAACATGATTAGGGTCTTCTGATAATCGGAGAATGTGCAAAGTAAATATGTTGACGGTTGAAGGTTTTTTCAATGAAATATGCAACGACTGAAGCATTTTAACAGTGAACCGTAAACCGTAAAAGGATATTGAATTGAAAGATATGCTGAACAATCATCATCTGAAAAGAGAAATTGGTCTTTTTTCCGCAACCATTTTGGTGATTGCCAATATGGTGGGCACCGGCATATTCACTACTTCCGGTTTCATCATGGAAGAGTTGGGCAATCCTCAGGCAATGCTTTTATGCTGGCTTGTCGGGGGCGTTTTTGCCCTGTGCGGGGCGCTTTGTTACGGAGAGTTGGGCGCCATGTTTCCCAGAGCAGGCGGAGAATATGTCTTCTTGAGAGAAAGCTTTGGCAAAGGAATGGGTTTTCTTTCCGGCTGGATATCTTTAATTGTCGGGTTTTCAGCCCCTATTGCAGCAGCAGCAATTGCCTTTGCCACATATTTTTTCCGCATCCTGCCGGCTTCGTTTAGCGCAAAACTCACCGCTCCTTTCCTTGAAATCGGCATTCTTGCAATATCCCCGATTACCATGCTGGCAATAACTGTTATCATTATATTTTCGCTGATTCATTATCACAGCGTTTTTTTAGGCGCCAGAGTGCAAAACTGCCTGACTATATTTAAAGTAGGTCTTATCGTTGTCTTTGTTGCGGCAGGTTTCTGTCTAGGGCAGGGCTCAACAGAAAATTTCTCCCAAGGCCTGGAGATAAGTTTGATTTTTCAGGACAAATTTGCCATCTCACTGATATTTATCACATTTGCCTACAGCGGGTGGAATGCTGCTGCTTATCTTGGAGGTGAGATAAAAAACCCTGTTAGAAATATTCCGCTTGCTCTTTTTACCGGCACAGCCCTGGTAGTCTGTTTATATCTTCTTTTAAATATCGTCTATATCTATGCGCTATCGCCGGCCGAGATGAGCGGAGTGCTTGAAGTTGGAACAAAATCCGCTGTTTCCCTGTTTGGCGATAATATCAGCAGATATTTCAGCGGCGCTATTGCTATAGGCATTCTATCGGTTCTAAGTGCTATGATCATGACCGGACCAAGGGTCTATTACGCCATGTCAAAAGACGGTGTCTTTTTTGAACTTTTCGGCAAGATCAATGGTCTTCGGCAGACGCCTGTGTATGCCATATTCCTGCAAGCGGTTATTGCCATCATCATGGTTATCACCGCATCCTTTGATAAGCTTCTTTTATATATCGGCTTTACGCTTTCACTGTGCGCCATGTTGACTGTGGTCGGAATGATGCTCCTCAGGATAAAAAAGCCTGATCTAAAGCGTAGTTATAAAACTTTCGGATATCCCGTAACTCCATTGCTGTTTATCCTTGGCAATTTATGGATTATCTATTTTTGCATAAAAAGCAGGCCGATTACCTCGTTGTTTGGATTGGGAACCATAGGATTAGGTGTTTTAGTTTACTCATATTTTAGAAGAAAAAACAGGAGCGCCTGAAAGCATAAAAGCCGGCAGGTGTTAATCACCGCAATAAAATAAACAGAAAAGTTAGTATTCTATCTATTCAGACGTTGTGCCTGATGAGTCAGTTGGGGAAGTTATTTTGTCCCCCTTCCTACACAAGGTTCAAGTAGTCTTTCCTGAATAATGCTCTCCAGGGAATTATGGGGATTTCTCCCGCCAGGTAGGGTTTATCACAGGTAGAAACACAGAGAGGTCTAGCGTTGGGATGATCTTCCATAAACGATCTCAACCCCTTAAGAACGCCTGATTTGACTATCTGTGAAGACTTGATTTCAATTGCCCATAAACAATCACTTGCTTCAACGACCATGTCCACCTCCGCTCCATGTGAAGACCTCCAGTGAAAGACTCGAAAAGGTTTCTCAGCGTAATGAATCAGGCGATAGGTTTCCAGTATAACAAAATGCTCAAAGAGCATCCCATATACAGTTGATCCTCTTACAGATGATACGGAGGTCCTTCCATTTATAGCGTTAACAACACCAATGTCAAATAGATAGTATTTGGGATGCATGGTGAGCCTTTTTCGGGCACTTTTCAGGTAGGGTTCCAGTTTTATAGCAATTAGTGTATCTTCCAGTATTTGGTAGTAACCTGTTATGGTTTTGCCGCTTACCCCGGTTTCCCGGGCTATAGTCGAAAAGTTAACAATCTTTCCACTCTGGTCGGCTGCCATATCCAAAAATCGGCTGAACGCTCCGATATTCCTAATGATTGCTTCGTCAAGAATTTCCTCTTTAAGATACGTCTGCACATAAGCTGTCAACGTTCGAAACCCATCTTCAAGAGACTCATCAATTACTGGCGGAAGTGTCCCCCGGAGTACCACATCGTCGAGTTTGAATCTTTTACCAAGCTCCACATGAGTGAATGGGAACAAGAAAAACTGCCATGCCCTCCCCGCGAGCATATTAACGGATACTCTTTTCAGTTTCCTGGCACTCGACCCTGTTAATATAAAAAAGACTCTCCCTCTGAATTTTTCAATAAGATAGTGCACATCATTCAAAAGCTCAGGACACTTTTGAATTTCGTCGATAAATACAAAAATTTCGTCTTGCTTCTTTAGCAAAAACTCCGTTTCCGCCGTCAGGAGACTTGGGTTTTTCTTGTATTTTAAAAGGATATCCCATTTCAAAAGATCAACCTCAAGGTAATCCATATCAGCAAGCAAATGCTTAACCAGCGTACTCTTGCCCACCTGCCTTGGGCCGAATAGAAAAACACTCTTTCTTTTAAAGGGGATATTTATTATTCTGGAAATCATTGTCCAATTATACCGTGTAGATCTGAAGTGTCAATTCATTTTTTCCCTAAAAAATCCAAATTTCCAATCAATATCACAACCACATAAATCATAAATCAAAGAAAATCGGTGATTTTAGACGATTTTACGAGATCAAGGTTCCTTGAGTAGGCAAAGTGACATCTTGTATCTTATTGAAATCTAAGCAAAAAGTCATAATGAGAACTGCTAAGAGCTGAACTCCTTTCTTGACATCTATAAAGCGTTTATGGTATTAAAATAATGTTTACGTTTGATCGGCATAATACGAACACGAACAAAAAAGTGGCAGAAGCCACTGCTGGCAAGACTAAGCCGATAACAGTACACGCATCTTTTTTTGTTTATAAGTTTGTAATCTATGAACTGAACCAAGCCACGAAGGTTTTTTTTCGTCCGGAAAGGATGATGTGCCTTCGTGGCTTTTTTATAGCGGTTGTTGTTTATGTAGGGTACAAGGAAAATTAGGAACCAATATCTGTTTTCAAAGAAAGGAGAAACGTCTTGCACAAAAATAATAACTGTTTGTACGGGTTGGTCTCTATTATTTGCTTTACTTTCATCTTCTTGATTCCTTCCATCTCTTTTTCCGCTTCTATTAAAGAATATCGGGTCTGGAAAGCCATAGGCGCGTACGCTGCGTCGGAATCATCCCGGTTGACAGGTCACCGGCTCGGAACAGGTAATCCTGTTGCGATTACCAACGCCGGATATGCGGAGATTGACGGATATTCAACGCAAGGTTGTATAGATGGACTAACCTGGCGTCTTGGCGTTACGAGGGGAAGTAATACTCTTTTGGAAATACATTCACGCTATGATAAAGTACTCTGGTTTTTTATCTATTACAAGAAATCAGGTGTCGGCGTATATCTGGAAGTCAAGCCGGAGGCAATACCAGGGCTCGTCAATAATGCGGATAAACGCGGATTTTCCCAAATAGCAGGAAATAATCCACGCATTCCCGCATCTCAGCTTTTCACCAGAACGGCCGTTGAAAATATCAAGGCAGAGCATCTTTTTGCCAATGCAAAAGAGTACAATGAGAAATTCAAAAATAAGATTTTCGGAGGCAACGAATTTCGAATTATAACAATCGCCAATGGAGTAGCTGCAGGAGCGCCTGCATATGCGATAAGAGCGTTTGAGTTCCATGATCACTACTGTCCGGGGGTTCTTTCCGGCATCATAATGGCTAATTACATCAAAGAATGTTTTCCTCTGCAATCACCTGATGACAGATATTTTGTTTTGACTGTAAAACCGTGGTGTAAAGAAGATGCTTTAATAGTTTTGCTGAATACAACTCCCGGGAAAAAGGGTTATGCAAGTAGTTATCCAAACAAAGAAGACACAGCACAATGGAAAGAGGAAGCAAAAAACGCTGCGACGATTATCTTTCGCCAGGATGGCGCAACAAAAAAATGGGAAGGCAGATTGCTTGGTTTCTCTTTTGACAAAGCTAATGAGATGCATGAGTTCCCTGATTACGGAAGCAATTTGTTAAACAAGCTCTACTCGTCTTTGTGGTACCTGGATTATCTGAATCAACCGAAATTATTCGTGAGTGCTATCAAAAAATTCGAGCTTGCAGAAGGAGAAGATCCAAAAGGCTGGGCACGTCCCGGGGTCAATCCTCTTGAGAAATTGGGCTTGATACGAAACTGAATTCGGTGAATTCGTCGCTTACGCTCCTTAATCCACCCTACAATTTTCGGCTACCAATGTAAGTTTGTAGGGTGGATTAAGCGGAGCGAATCTACCGACTTGATTGTAGAATTGTCATAGAGCCAAAATGGCGGAAAGTGTTTCGCTTTAAGTTGGTGGCCATATTTGCCAACAATTTATAGAAAAAGGGAAAGGATTATGAGGCAAAAGGGCCTGAGAATAAATACAAGATGTTTTCCGTTAAAGCTGGTTATTATTACGATATCTCTTTTCAGTCTTTTTTTCTTTCAGATATGCGAAGCTGAGGAAGAAATAAAAGCCGAAAAAAAGCGGGTTATTAAGCTGGATGAGATCTCGGTTACGGCTACCAGAACAGTCAGGCCGATTATAGATGTTCCTTCAAGTGTGACAGTCATCAACACTGAGCAGATTGAGGCATCGCCCTTTGAAAGGGTAGAGGACATTCTGAGGACAGAAGTCGGGATAGACAATGTCAGACATTACGGCTTTCAGACCGGAGGCATAAGGGGCCCCATAGATATGCGCGGTGTGACCGGCGGCATTACTCAGAGAACTCTCATGCTCATTGATGGGGTTCCCCAAAATGACAACGCCAACAACAGTATCGGCTGGATTGCCTGGAGTCAGATTCCCAAGGATGCCATAGAAAGGATTGAGATTGTGCGCGGTCCGTCTTCAGCTCTATACGGTTCTGAGGGGTTGGGAGGAGTCATCAATATAATTACCAAAAAACCAAAAGAAACAAGGGAAGCATCTTTGACTTTCAAGTATGGCGAAAGTGATACCCACTCTGAAGAGGCTTTTTTCAGCCAAAAGTTCGGGCGGTTCGGTTTTCTCTTGAACGGTCAATATGAAGAATCAGACGGATTTTACATGGTTGAACCACAAAAGGATCATGATATCGAAAGATACCGGAGATCAAACAGATTCCTGGCTAAGTTTAACTACGATATTGATGATTTGTCTGATATTTCTTTTGGTTTTTTGCGTTACGAGCATAAAATGAATAAAGGAAGGGAATTCTTCTATGGTGAAAAGGAGGATTATCGCTATTGGCTTGAATATTCAAGAAGCGGGCAAAAACTGGACTGGAAGGCATTGGCGTATGTGAATGATGATGATAAAACTGCTTATATTGACGAAAAAAACTATAAAGCAGTGAATCGCGAAGAACGCTTTCCTGTACTCACTTGGGGGGCAGAGCTTCAAACAAGCATCAATTTTTCTGAAACAAGTGTATTAACTATAGGAGCAGCTTATAAGGATGTCCACTTTGAAACAGAATACATCTATCTTACAATAGACAGAGAGTATGAGG
>Ga0255367_1067_pt1 | contig 27500 bp, 25 predicted proteins | sample ANMaggSeSYBR01D8_FD_182098 | JGI IMG/M metagenome (GOLD analysis project Ga0255367, IMG submission 182098) | Sediment cell enrichment communities from methane seep in Santa Monica Basin, California, United Staets - ANME aggregate JGI... | ecosystem: Environmental > Aquatic > Marine > Cold seeps >... | reverse complement strand
AACGGTGAATTGCTACTTGTAGCTGAGGAAATGCGTGAACGAATGGGCAAGTATAATTTTCAGAACTTCATGAAAGAAATATTTCGTAAGCCGTATTTAAAACCCACTGGTACTCATTTGATTTTACCTAAAATACCTTTTACTGCTGCACTGACCAGTAATTATGATACACTGCTGGAATCTGCTTATACAGTGGATAGTGAAGGTACAAAACCACATGTAATTACTCATTTAGATTATCCCGAACTATCAGCATCACTTCGTGACGGTGAATTCTATATCCTTAAAGTGCATGGAACTATTGACCAGATTGAAAGTATTGTATTCGGACATAGTGATTATCAAAAAATAATGCATGCTAACTCTGCATATAGAAATCACCTTAAGACACTATTTTCAGTCAACACTGTAATATTTCTAGGATTCGGTTTGACAGACCCAGATCTATTACTTCTTTTGGATGAATTGAAGGCAATATATAAGGAATATTCCGGAAAACACTATGCTCTTTTGAATAATCAAAGCATTCCAAGTATTAAACAGAAACGTTTTGAAAAAGATTTTGGAATCAATATAATTCCATACACCCCTTCCGGACCTGATCATCCTGAAGTAAAATTATTTCTGACAACATTAATGGAACAGGTCGATAAAGCAAAGACATCAATAGGCTCAATTACTACAAAAAATCATACGTCATTTAGTGAATTAGATATTGAAACCTATACTAAGGCTATAGAAAGTAAATATAAAATACTTGACTTGGACACTTTGACACCTTCTCAAAAGGAAGAATATCTTAGAGTAGAACTCAGTAATGTGTTTGTTGAACAAGTTGTCAGAGAGGATCCACCTCCAATTGAACTACCAAAAGAGGTGTGGAGTAAAATTAAAGAAGAATGGAATGTCGAAAAGGAAGACCTCCCAGAAGGATTGACTCCCGATGATATTAAAAGAGTAAATGAAGCGTATTATTCAAAAAATCCTGTTCCAGTACTTGATATTATTATTAATGAAAAAAATAAATATTCAGTAATTCTCGGAGACCCTGGTTCAGGGAAATCGACTCTTGCAAAATATATTATTCTATCTATTCTGAATATTGATTTAGACGATAAACTCGACAAGAGATTTAAAGGTTATCTCCCTCTATTAATCGAACTTCGTGATTTTGTGAGTTTATATTCAGAGAACAAATACATAACATTTCTTGATTATTTTCAGTACCTTGGTGAAATGTATGGATATGGTTTAACAAAATCCGGTGTCCATGATTTTCTTAAGAAAAATGGCAAAGCTATTGTAATTTTTGACGGGCTTGATGAAATCTTTGATCCAAAAGAATGGGAGAATGTAAATCACATGATTGCAGGTTTTGCCAATAATTATCCAAATGTGCAGATAATTGTAACATCGAGAATTGTGGGGTATGGGCGGAAAAGACTTGAAGATGCAGGTTTCTTGCATTTTACAATTCAGGATTTTGAAAATGACCAAATAAAGTATTTCATTAAAAAGTGGTATACTATTGCACTGTATGATAATCAAGAAGAAATAAATGAGAAAAAAGGACGCATCATAAAATCACTGAAAGAATCAGCTTCTATTCGTCAGTTGGCAGGAAATCCTCTTTTATTGACCATACTTGCAATAATTGGAAAACATCAAGAATTACCAAGAGAACGATGGAAACTATTTGATCATGCTGCCAGTGTTCTTGTTGAACACTGGGACGTTAATAGGCATCTAAAAGACAGTAAATTGGATTTAGATATTGATGAAGAAGATAAGAAAGAATTGCTAAGACGGATAGCATACAAAATGCAATCCGGCCCAAAAGGGCTGGCAGGCAATTTTATACACAAGAAAGAGCTTAAAAAAGAAATTGAAGCTTATATTAAAGAACGATTTAAATTAGATCCTGTGGATTGTAATAAGATTGCAGTATCTATAATTAACCAATTCCGAGAAAGAAATTTCATCCTTTGTCTATATGGTGCAGACTTTTTTGGTTTTATTCACAGAACTTTCTTAGAATATTTCTGCGCAAGTTCTATTGTAGAGAAATTCAATGATCATGAAATTGACACTAATAACCTTAAAAATGATTATTGTGAAAAATATTGGGAAGATGAGACATGGCATGAAGTTTTAAGACTTATAAGCGGGATGAAAGAAAAGCTTGCAGGAGAACTTATCCAACATATTATGGATGTATATCATCCAAGATGGTTTGGCAAACGACCTCCTTGGAATATCGTTTTGGCTATAAAATGCTTGAGTGAGATTAGAAATCCAGCTAATATTGATGATACTTCAAAAATACTGTTGTTAAGAGTTCTCGAATTATTTGAAATGATACGATGGACAAAAGATATTGAAGAATTTTTGATAGAACAAATTGTCCCTGCTACAAAGTTGGTAGGTACTAACTGGCCACATCGAAATATAATTACTGAAAATTTTATCAGATCGTATATCTACCCAAGTCGAAATCCTTGGGAAGAAATGAATTTAAATCTCACAATTGCATGGGCAGATTTTATCACCGGATTAGGCTCGAATTCTAATGAAATATATCAAGCAATCGAAAAGAAACTAAATGGAAGTAACTACTCAAGATATTTAGCAATTTTAGTATTAGGGAAATATCAACCTAAAAATAAAATTATTATTGAAATATTAATTAATTCTGCCAAACATGACTATTTTTATTTGATTCGGCGTGCTGCGGTACAAGCGATTGCGCAGGGCTGGCACGATGACCCCGAAACGCTGCCGTTATTGAAAGACAGGGCCGTAAATGATCAAGATAATGCTGTCCGGTATGCTGCGGTACAAGCCATTGCGCAGGGCTGGCACGATGACCCCGAAACGCTGCCGTTATTGAAAGACAGGGCAGTAAATGATCAAGATAATGCTGTCCGGTATGCTGCGGTACAAGCCATTGCGCAGGGCTGGCACGATGACCCCGAAACACTGCCATTATTGAAAGACTGGGTAGTAAATGATCAAAATAATGCTGTCCGGCGTGCTGCGGTACAAGCCATTGCGCAGGGCTGGCACGATGACCCCGAAATAATTTCTTGGCTTAAAAAAATTGAAAATGAATAAATATTCACAAAAATCTACTTAGCCAGGGACATCCCAAAAGGTTTAATATAGTTTCATAAAATACTATTCTACAATGAAAAATGTTGGATTACTATTAGAAAGACAACATATACACTTGGTTATATTAGCGTTTCTCCTGACAGGAATATCTATTCTTGTTAAGACCGGCAAATTCTTGGATGGTCAAGTTCTTGGTATCGATACGGTAACATGGTTTGTGCTTGCCATCACCACTGCCGTATTGCACCAGGTTTATGTCTTGTTCTGCTGGCGGGTACAACTGCATTATTCACTTATCACCAGGTTATTTGGCTGGAACGGATTTACCTATTATTCAACTGGTTTTTTCATACTTGCAATATTAAGGATAATTTTCGTAATACTACTGGCAGTTTCCAGCAGGAACACCCTGTCTGTGGACCAGTCCATATTGAACATCATAGCACTGGCAGTCACACTGCTGGCCTTGTATCTATTTTATTCTATTGGCAGGTTTTTCCCCTACAATCGTGCTGTGGGGATCGACCACTTTGATATGTCCTATAGAAATAAACCATTTGTAAAGGAAGGTATTTTCAAGTATTTCAAGAATCCAATGTATATTTTCGGAATAGCAATACTATTGATACCCGGACTGTTGTATTCATCAGGGGCAGCGCTGCTGGTAGCTTTATTTAGTCAGGTTTACATCTGGGTCCATTATTATACGACTGAGAGACCGGACATGAAAAGAATTTACGGCACCAATTAAGACATATTTCCATTACCTTAAACCCAATGTCCAGTCAGTACAGGCTGGGTTCACAGGGTTTTGATCGTACACAGGACGAATGTGATTTCGTGGCATACGGATATAGATAATAGCTGGTTATCAATTTTTCAGACCAACAGCGGCAGAGTATTATTTTTCGACAAGCACACATTCATCACATCTGTTCTTCCCGCAATACTGTTTACCATATTCCACTATCAGGGCATGGTATTCTTTGAACATCTCAGTATCGTGTTCAAGTTCCGACTCAAACTTCTCCTGGAGCGAACGGTAGCTGCCGCTTAAACCCAGGCATCCCAGTATCCTGCGGGTATAGGCATCGATCACGAACTTGGGCTTGTTAACAGCATAAAGTATAATGCTGTCAGCGGTCTCCTCCCCCACACCATCAAGTTCAAGCAGGTCCTTTCGCAGGTCTTCCACCGGCCTGTCGTACATGGCATCACCATGCAAGGAAAAATATCGGGCCAGGTTCTTGAGCCGCCTGGCCTTCTGGCGGTAGAAGCCTGTACACCTGATCAGTTCTTCGAGTTTTAGGGTATCTGCACAGGCAAGCCTGTCTGGGTCCAGCAGGGAATGTGATTTCAGGTTTGAGATGGCTTGTTCTACATTACTCCACCGGGTCTGCTGGGTCAGTAGTGCTCCAACTACCACTTCAAAGGGGGTATCGGCCGGCCACCATTGCTGGTGTCCAAGTACAGACAGCAGTTTTTCATATATCAGACGCATTTTATTTCCTATTATTCTTTTTTCAGGTTAATGTAAAGGTAATTCACCGGTAAATAAATCTATATGCCCTAATCAAGGATAAGAACGTCACCGACCCCAGACTTCGCTTCGTAGTTTATTTGCAATTTTTTACTGTAATTGACACCAACAGCTAGTGAGATTAGAGCACTTGTTTCTCCAGTTACTTTCTCCAATTACTATTGTTTCATAGATTTCGTTTTGAATCTATTTTTGCACGCTCGATACTCTCCTTGATGTCAAGATAATTGTATAACGCGAGTTCATTCTTTTGATAAACGCAAAATACATGTGTCATCGGTTAAGAGTAATATTGTTATAGAACACGGATTGCACGGATGACACGGATCCGCGCGGATACGAAAATAAATCCGTCAAATCCGTGTCGTACGTATTCGATTTAAATTAAATTGGAGAATCGTATGAAATCATTGGTCCTTTGGAAAATAATACATACCGACTCTGTCAAACGCCTTAACTGATGACCAATGACGCAAAATATGATGCAAGGGGTGCGGACCGCTGAACACTAAGAAACCCCTGACAGACTTACACCAACATTAAATTATATTCCGACATATATCTACTAATATGGAGTACGCCCCCTACCTTTTCCCTGTCATCGGGTGCCTGATAGGATACTCAACCAATTATATCGCAGTAAAGATGCTCTTTCGGCCCCACAAACCCATAGGCATCGGACCCTTCAAGATACAGGGTCTGCTCCCAAAGCGCAGGAACGATATTTCAGAAAGTATTGCAGCCACGGTAGAGGATGAACTGATCTCAATGAAAGACCTTACCAAGGTGCTAAAAGCACTTGACCTGGGGCCAGGGATAGACAAGATGGTGGACGGTTTTTTTGAATCATCCGAGTACAATGGAAAAAGCGAGATACTTGGCAAGATAAATACTACGATCAATGCTTACCTGCACTCCAGGGTCAAGAAGTCAGTCAATGCCAATAAGGACGAACTGATCAATGAATTCATTTGTGAGATCGAAAGGAACGTGGACTTCAAGGACATCATAGTAAAGAACATAGAATCCTATGACCTTGACCAACTGGAGGATATAGTACTCAGGGTATCCTCAAAAGAACTGGGATACATCACCATTATTGGCGGTGTCCTGGGATTTCTGGTGGGCCTTATCCAGATGGTCTTTTACCTTGGAAAATAAGGCCGGGAATAATTAATCTGCCGAATCCTGGCCTCGTTCATCTGATAATTCTATAGCTATTTTCTTTAAGGTCATGTACTCTTCAAAAGTAGGTTCTTCCTTTTTATTGATGGCCTTCAATCTGTTTATTTCGATGCCACTACTCTTGCTTATGTCCTCGTATGTAAACCGGAAATTATGAATCAACTGCTTGATATAACGTTTGGTCCTTGTCCTGATCCTTGATTTATCCTTATTATCCTTATTATCCATAGTATTACACCTATATTATTAATGATAATTAAGAGGTCTGTATTGTTAGTGGGATTATTTAATTTATTGCTTGTCAAGGGGTTATCATGAACTCTGTATACTGTTTAAAGATTATGCGCACCCGTGGTTCCTATCCTGCTGCTACCGACCTGCCCGAATTCCATTAGAGCACTACCGTCCCCCAGCGCAAATACGGTATCCCCCAGCATGGCCATACTGGCCAGTCCGCCAGCGGCTTCCACTGCTTCAATGGCATCTGCAGCTCTTGAACTGACAAGTCCTGTATTAAAGGCAAAATCCCTTGAAAGGGACATGAAATGCTCAACCCCTGGCCGTTTGAGCATTCCCTTCAATGCCCGTTGGCCCAGTATATTGATCTTCTCCATGGTTTTCTCATCCTCCAGCACCGATGAGGTCGATATCTCACCCATGCATACCCATGACACTTCCATGGCATCTACCGGGACTTTTTTGACCGCGCCAACCCCGGGTGCCCCTGCTGCTGTCCGGATAACCAGGCCACCCGTATACTGTCCTGTCACATCCCCCATCCCTGTCCTGTTCACCACTTCCGCAGAATGGGCCACAGCAGCCGCCTGTTCCATAGTAAGGCCCTGCCCCTGGTCGGCATTTACTGCCAGGGCAGTTGCCAGCGCAGCCGCACCGCTCACCCCGAAACCATAACCCAAAGGAACATCTGCCGCAAGGTCAACGACACATTGGGAATGCCCGGCACCAAGCAGTGATTCGACCACATACTCAACGGTGGGCAGGTCTATCTGCTCACCATTTAATCTTATAAGCGCCCCTGAACCTGTTATATCGGGTGTACTGGTTTTACTGGTTGTATCGGCTGTATTGGTTGTACCCATTGTACCTGTTGTACCGATTATTACTCTTGCCGTCACTCCTGTTTCAAGACACAGCCCGCAGCCAACCGAGCCAGCCTTAACAGGGTCCGGGTCGGGCTTTGCTGCAAAAAAACCAGTGATATGAGCCGGTGCAAATGCCGTTGCAGTCATCCATTTACCTCTGTGAACCTGTCAAGAACAGCCCCTGCAATGACCTGTTTATCCCCTGTTACCGGACCTGTCTCACCACCCGAGCTATCCAGTATATAGACAGTATTATCCCGGGTTCCCATTCCGCCCTTTCCCACATCATTTGCCACTACCATTGAAAGACCATACTTTTCCATCAATTCCTTTGCGCTTGCAATAAGCCCGTCCTTGTCCAGATTGGCTTCTGCCTTGAAACCGATGATATTCAGGTCAGGATACTGTTCCCTGACCTTGCGCATCAATTTGGGAGCAGGTCGAAGAGTTAATGTAAGTGCTTCCTGGCCCGACTTGATCTTATGGTCCACAGGCTTAAAAGTATAATCTGAAATTGCCGCAGAACTAATGAAAAGGTCGCAGCCCTTCTCCATCTCATCCAGCACACTGCGGGTCATGTCCTTTGCTGACACCGCTTCTACCTCAGTTATGCCGTACAGCCCCTGCGGCCTGGGATGCACCAGTGTTACATCCGCACCCCTGCGGAATGCCTCCCTGGCCAGTTCCACACCAGTTCGGCCCGATGAGCGGTTGGTAAGCACCCTGATGGCATCGATACGTTCCATTGTCCCGCCGCCTGTGATCACCACCTTCCTGCCACCCAGGCTGCCGTCTCCCAGTATTCGCTGCACCTCCAGTACTATATCCTCATTAGCTGCTATTTTGGCGGTATTCTCATCAATGAGCGGGTCCATGAGCCGTACTCCCATGCCTTTTAGTCTCTCGATGTTTTCCTTTACAGCCAGGTGGTTATACATTGAACCGTGCATTGCAGGTACAACAAGCACAGGTATGCCGCTGCCTATGGCTGTGGTGGCGAAGGTAGTAGGCGGGGTATCGTCGATACCAAGTGTCATTTTGCTGATAGTATTGGCAGTACACGGCGCTACCAGCAGCATGTTGGCAGTGCCTTCCTCACCACAGTATTCCACATGTTCCACAGCGCCGGTAATCCTTGTCATGACCGGGTGGCCAGTGGCGTAATGCAGTGCATCGGGATGAATTATACCCTTGGAGGCCTGGCTCATCACCGCCCTGACAGTGGCACCGTGGCGCACAAGTTCCCTTGCCAGTTCGATGGTGCGTACGGCTGCAATGCTGCCTGTAACTGCCAGTACTATAGTCCTGTTCTTCAGGGTGGCGGATAAAGTACCGGTCAGCAGAAGGGTTGGGTGGTTGTTCATAGTCACCTGATTTGTCTGGTTGACTATTTAATGTTTTGATGACACCCCATCAAAAATGGTCATCCTCACTTATCAGACCCGTTGTTATCTTCCATACCCCGGCAGATCAGAAAACCCCGGGCACGTTCTGTATACCTGTATTCATTGACCTTGTTCCAGAACCGTTTGGAATGGTCAGGATATACCAGTTGTGTTATCTCGTGCATGATCACATAATCCAGTACCCAGATCGGCATATCTGCCAGCTTATGGGAGATACGGATGGTGCCACTTGCAGGTGTACAGCTTCCACTTCTGGTATTCTGGTTTGTTACGTACCTGATGGAATTTACACTAAGCTGGCCGTCGAAATACTTGTTATTGAACTTACTGAACCGCTTTTGGAGATATTGGTCATCATTGAGTTCTTTTTTTAAGCTTTTTTTCTCTACCTTTGCTTTTATTTTTTCTATCCACTGCGCCTCTTCCTGTTTGCTTAATCCGGCGGGCAGATAGATTTTTATTTTATTTCCATCCTGTCTTGCCTGGATCGTTTTTTTACGCCGGGTGCTTCGGATTATTTCAACAGTAGGCTCTTTGTCAGTCATGGTAATGGCCATATGTTGTTATATATATTTGACGTTATAACGACAAAATAATTAATTATTTTTCCATCATAACAACAACATAGTTAAAAACCAAACAAATAAAACTTACTCTTTGCGCTCTTTGTGGTGGCAAGATGTTTGAAAACAATATCTTCCCACTACATTTATTTATTACCGCAAAGTGGTCACATGATATGCAATGAATATTATGTTCTTGCTGAAATATTTATGTTAGTGAATATCTGACCATAATAATTACCTGACTTTAAACGCTTTTTGTTCAACCATATGAATAAAATACATAACCGAACAATTTCGAAGAGTATATGTAGACATCAGTAAAATCAGTTATCTTGTAGGGATATATATGGAATTAAATGGTATAGAAATCGAAGATACATTTGCAGAAGCTTTTCCGATAAAGATTGCAAGAGTACTGATCACCGGAGCTACAGAACGATGGGCCCTTGTGGCAGCCAGAGAAGCCACAGGTTTTGGTACATCAGTGATCGCATGCCCGGCAGAAGCAGGAATCGAAAAAGTTGTGGGTGGAGATGAAACCCCAGATGGCAGACCTGGTGTGTACATACAGATATGTACTTTCGGGTACAAGGCCATGGATGAACAACTACTGAACAGGCTTGGACAGTGCGTACTTACAGCACCTACTGCACATATGTTCAATGGGCTGCCAGATGCCGAGAAGCAATTTGATACAGGCTTTAAGCTCAAATTCTTCGGCGATGGGATCGAGTCCGAACTCGATGTGGGTGGCAGGAAATCATACGCTATTCCAATGATGGAAGGTGATTTTATCACAGAGCACAGTATCGGTGCCGTGGAGGGAATTGCCGGTGGTAATTTCTTTATGCTGGCAGATAACCAGATGGCTGCCCTGGCCGCAGCCGAAGTTGCAGTGGATGCCATCGCTGAAGTTGAAGGAGTAATTACACCCTTCCCGGGCGGCATTGTTGCCAGCGGTTCAAAGGTCGGTGCAAATAATTACTCATTCATGAAGGCCACTTCAAATGAGAAGTTCTCGCCCAGTGTCAAGGATAAAGTAGAAGGCAGCAATGTACCTGCTGATGTGAACGGCATCTATGAGATCGTCATCAACGGACTGGATGAAAAAGTAATCTCAGAGGCAATGCTGGCAGGCATAAAGGCCGCAGTACAGATACCAGGCATAAAGAAAATAACTGCCGGCAATTTCGGCGGCAACCTGGGTCCATACAAGTTCAATCTGCACGATATAGTCAAGTGAGACCACTGGTCTCACCTTTCTTTTTTTTTTCGATTCAATTAGCTGGCATTTATTGTATCAGTGCCAGATGGGATATTTTCCATAAGGATGTATTTAGCCTTTCCATCTATGAAAATACTGCCTTTCGCACAGACTCGGCAGTGGCATCAACTACTATCGGGCTCTCGCACATATCCATGACTTCCTCAGGGTCCTTGAGCAGGTGCCCTGTGGTAATGCAGACCACAGTCTCATCAGACTTAATCGCACCCATATCCACCAGTTTCTTAAGACCTGCCACTGAAGATGCACTGGCAGGCTCAACACCGATACCCTCAAGCCGGGCCAGATCCTTTTGTGCTGCCACTATCTCGTCATCCGATACAGATTCGGCCAGCCCTCCCGACTGGTATATTGCCCGTAGTGCCTTCACCGCATTCACAGGGTCGCCGATCCTGATGGCGGTTGCTATGGTCTCGGGGTTGGTTACAGGAACAATGTCCTTCTGGTTCTGCTTGAATGCATTCACTACCGGGCAGGATCCTTCGGCCTGTATCCCTATCATCTTCGGGATACGGTCTGTCAGTCCCAGTTCATAGAACTCCCTGAACCCCTTGTAAATGGCAGTGATATTACCTGCATTGCCCACAGGCAGTACCAATTTATCAGGCACTTCCCATCCAAGCTGGTCGGCAATCTCAAAGGCAATGGTCTTTTGCCCCTCAAGCCTGTACGGGTTAACTGAATTCAATAAATAGAATCCCTCATTATCACACAGGTCCCTGACAAGTTTCAGGGCATCATCAAAATTGCCCTTTATGCTCAGTACCTTGGCCCCGTGCATCATTGCCTGGGCTACCTTACCCATGGCCACTTTTCCTGCCGGAAGCAGTACCACTACAGGAATACCTGCCTTGGCACCGTAGATTGCCAGGGAAGCCGAAGTATTGCCAGTGGACGCACATGCCACTGTCTTCATACCCAACTCAAGTGCCTTTGATACACCGACGGTCATGCCCCTGTCCTTGAAACTGCCAGTGGGATTAAGACCTTCATGTTTCACATACATGGTATCGATGCCGATCTTTTCGGCCAGGGGGCTGCATTTATACAGGGGTGTACCGCCTTCGTTGGTTGAGACTGGTTCCCGCTCAACAGGCAGGAGAGCTTTATATTTCCATACAGACAGCGGAATACCTTCAAAGTCCTTCCTGCTGATGGATAGGTCTGACCAGTCATAGATTATCTCAAGCAGGCCGTCGCATTTCGGGCAGGTATAAACAATCTCCTGCGGGGTATATTCTGCATTACACTGGATACATTTCTGGCTGTACATCTTGGTTCTCCTGATATGTGATGAATTTTAATATCTTAACGGAACAGGATTACTTAACTTTATTCAATGGCTTGCAGGCTGGTCTCCCGCCCCAGCCTGAAAGCCTTAAGGTTCACTTCCACTGTCTTAGGCGGCACCAGATTACTTACGCTTTCTTCAAGGCTCCCGACATCCAGTGGAAGGAAATTGGAAAGCGCACCTATCAGTACCACATTAGCTGTTAACGGATGACCCGCCTCAATTGCGATCTTATCTGCATCCAAAGGCACCAGGTGTTTGCAGCGCCCCTTCAGTTCACCCAGCATGGCATCCACCTCAGGGTACACAGAAGCACCTGACAGAACAGTAATTGGGAAAATAGGATTTGTATTCACTACCACCACACCATCCCGTGACAGGAAATCTATGGCTCTTAGTCCCTCTGCCGGTTCCAGACCAAGTACAGCATCTGCCCTGCCCGCCGGTATCAGTGAGCCGTATCTGCAATCAAGCCTCACATGATTGATAACAGAACCACCCCGCTGCGCCATACCATGTGTCTCAGAAGCCTGTACAGGCAGCCCCTCATTCACTGCAGCCATGCCCACAATATCGGAAGCCAGTATGGTACCCTGACCGCCAACACCTACAATTACCAGATCGAATTCTGTCATTTGGAGACCTCCTTAATAGCATCGAACGGGCATACCTGGGCACATACCCCGCAGCCCACACAAAGTTCACCGATGACAGCCTTCCCCTTTTGCCCCTCCTCTGTGGATTCAATGAACGAAGATGCAGGACAGCCGAACCTGATACATGCCTTGCAGCCCTGGCATTCATCCGGGTCGACTGTGAACGGAGTGAGCCTTATTCCACGCCTGCGAGCTGTGATGATGCACTCCTGCCTTGAAATGACCACTGCTGTCCCTTTATGCTCCCTGGCCTGTTTGAAGACCTCGATAGTTTTTTTTACATTAAAGGGGTCGGTCGCCCCCACAAATTCCACACCGCACGACTTTGAAATATCTTCCAGTGAGGCCATGAACGTAGCATCGCCCAGTACGTTCAATCCTGTGCCTGGATTCGGCTGGTGCCCGGTCATGGCAGTGGTCCTGTTATCCAGGATCGTGACTGTGATATCTGCGCCGTTATATACAGCATTCAACAGCCCGGGAATACCGGTATGCAGAAAGGTGGAGTCGCCGATGGAACAGCAGATCGGTTCGGTCTCACCTGCATGATATATACCGGAAGCTGTGGTGATACTGGCACCCATGCACAGGCAGGTATCCATTGTCCCCATCTGGACACCAAGAGTATAGCATCCGATATCGCCAGGGAATACTGCTGAATTGCCAAAGGCCTTTTTCATAGCATAATAGGTAGCCCTGTGCGGGCAGCCCGGACACATGACAGGTGGACGGTTCGGTAGTTCAACTGACAACCCTTCAGGTACATGGGGAATATGGTCAAGACCGGCAACCTTTGATATGGCAGCTTCCACGATCGATACATTCAGTTCCCCGTTCCTTGGAACCATGTCTTTTCCATGCACATCCACATTCCTTGTACCCGATATTGATATTACGGCCTCTTCCACAACAGGTTCCAGCTCCTCTATCACCAGTACCTGTCCCACCTGGTCCGGCAGTTGTCCCACCGAGTCCAGTAATTGTTCTATCAGGTTAAAGGGCACCGGATAAGTAGATATTTTCAAAAAGGATGCCTTGATACCAAGCCTTTCTATGGCCTCCCTGGTATAGACAGATGCCACACCCGATGCGATGATCCCCAGTTCAGCGCCCTTAATAATATCCAGTTGGTTCCATTTTGAAGAACCAAGTGCTTCAGCCATTATATCCTGTTTTTCCATTAGCACTTTATGGCGCACCCTGGCATGGGCAGGGAGCATCACCCACTGCTGCGGTCTCTTCTCAAAACCAATCTTTTTGCCTGGTTTTTCAGTTTCAGGTATTGTAATGTCGGATTTGCCGTGACACACCCTGGTGGTGGGGCGAAGTATCACTGGCATCTCATACTTTTCTGAGAAATTAAAAGCATAGGACACCATATCACAGGCTTCCTGCGGCGTGGCCGGGTCCAGGCAGGGTATGCGGGCAAATTGTGCATACCGCCTGTTATCCTGCTCGTTCTGGGACGAATGGCATCCGGGATCATCAGCAGAGATTATGACCAGGCCGCCTTTAACGCCTGCATATGCAAGGGTCATGAACGGGTCCGAAGCCACGTTAAGACCTACGTGTTTCATAGTAGCTGCGCTGCGGCCCCCTGACCATGAGGCACCGATGGCCACTTCCAGCGCAACTTTCTCATTTACGGACCATTCCACATGACAATCCGGTTTCAACCGGGCCAGGGCCTCGATGATCTCAGATGAGGGGGTGCCTGGATAGCCTGATACAAGGTCCACCCCGCTATCATATAATGCTTGTGCAATAGCATGATTACCAAACTGGTAGCGAATATTACTTTTTGGCATAGATATGTTCCTCGGTATGTTGTTAATCTGCTTCTTTTATCTCTTTCAGTCGCTGGCTTATGTCTTCCAGTCTCCCGCCGATTCCGGGTAGACCACCGGGCAGCCAGAAATCATAATCATAGTAAAGGTTGAACAGTTCACTGTATTCTGTTTCTACTTTTTCGATCCCGTCGGCAGTGTCCTCCACCAGTGCTTCCAACCGGTCCAGTCTACGTGATATATCAGGAATAATATTTGAAGTGACCACATCCCAGTCAAAGGACCTGCATCCCTCAAATTCAATTGTATCCATAATCTCGCTCAATTCAGGCGGCACTGTGCCAAATGAAGCAGGTCCTGCTATATATAACATTGAACTTTGTGGGCTGTTACTGTTAAATACTGCCGTGGAGGGTATGGGTTCAAGCCAGTGTATCTTCATTGCCAGGGTGATTAGTTGACTGAGGTCTTCCAGATCAGGAGTCTCATCGTCCCGTAAATATGCCAGTTCCTGGGCGATGTCGATTATCTCATCCTCAGATACTACAACCATGACCTCGACAATGCCTGAGAGTTCTTCGGTGGTAAGCATAGGTAGACATTGGGGGATAAGATAAAAAACATTTCTTTATTAATTATTCCCATCCTTCAAACGGTCACATTAAATCCGCACAATCCAGCACATAAAGATCATAACATTTTACCTGTAAGGAATTCCCGAACCACCATGTTGAAGTATTTCTCATCTTCCAGGAACGGCAGGTGTTTAGCAGATGGTATCACAGAGAATCTGGACTGCCTGATTCCCTTGAGCAGCCGCCCGCCTTCCATGAACTGGTCTTTCTCGCCAAAGATTATCAGTGTTGGCTGGTGGATATTTTCAAGATCCTCAGTTACATCGAACAATTGTAATTCCTGCTGCATTTCAAAGAAGATACTAAGACCCCGCAGGGATTTAATATAATCCGAATATTCAGGAAGCAATCTGTCAGAAACATATATGGGCCAGCTTTTCAGTAGAATCTCCCTGGCAAAGGATTCCCTGTCAATTGTTTTTTTCATCCTGTACTGTAAATAGTATTTCAGGTTCGTATACTTCAGGACGGCTTTTAAGGGATAATACCCTTTTATGCCGGTTTGTTTTGCTGTTGTGTCTACCAGGATCAATATATCAAGATGCTCGGGGTAGCGCAGTGCATACAACAACGCCACAAAACCTCCCATGGAATGACCCAGTATCTCAATAGTCTCGTGTCCAAGAGCTTCACGCAGGGCATTTATATCATCTGTAAAAGTAGCGAGGTTATAGGTTTTTTTATCAGCTTTTGAGGACTTGCCGTGCCCCCTGAAATCTATGTAATACAATTCACGGTAACTTTCAAGTCCGGTCAGTGAACGGCCAAAGTACCTGTGGTCGAGTCCCGGACCCCCGTGCAGTACATACATGGGATTTCCTTTTCCTCTTTTTTTATAATAGAGTTTTATCCCGTTGACTTTTATTTCTGGTATGTTTCTCACCTGGACAGATATTCTTATATATGTGATTTTATATAAATCAGTAGGGATTGGTAAGAGTTACCATAACCAAGGGGTCGTTGTCGATATGATCAATCCAGCTCAGGCGTAGCAATAATCTGGTCATGAAATACCTCACCCTACTTTTCGTATGATTTATTCGATGCAAAAATAGTCGATCTCCTCTCATATCGCCTTGATACAAGCTGAAAAAAGCAAAAAGCATCTTCATTATCAAAAGACAGGTACCCTATCTCGTCGAAAATCAGGAGTTTATACTTTGCCAGAGTCTTAAGTTTCCCCTCCAGCAAGTTATCTCTGCTGGACTTTATCAGTCTTTCGATGCGAAAATTGTTGTGAATCCGTATCTTATGAATAATGAATTCCAGCCCCCATTCCTTCTTACGCTCTTCTGCTGCCCGCCTTCGTCCCAAATCTATGCTCGGGATTTCAGTTATGGGCGTATTAGGCGACATCCTTTAAACAGATGAGATAAAATATAATTGAGAAGGTAAAAATCATGTATGGAACGGAGATTGAAGTGAAAATGCGAGAGCTCCCAGATGATTTGAGGAGAGAAGTTTTAGATTATATAGAATTTATCTCAATGAAGTATAAGAGATTGTCGGAAAAGTACCTGAAAAGCGCCTAAATTGAAACTTCATGAATTATTGTTAAGACTAAATCACTATGCTGCGCCCGGTCATATTCAGACAGTAAAGCTGAAATATTCGAAAATTAGGCTTTTCCGACAATCTCTATAAAGGGAAAATAACCAAATCAAAAAAGTTCACGTTTGACTGGGAAGGGGGCTTATCAGAGATAAAGGAGAAGTTCACTTCCCTTGAGTTGCAACACAAAGCCCTGGAGTGGAGATAGTGTTTTTAGTGGATACTAATGTATTACTGGAAATACTTTTGAAGTAGGCAAAGAAGGAAAGCTGTAAGAAGTTTTTGGGTGACAATATTGGAAATCTAAACATAACAGATTTTACTCTGCACTCTATTGGTGTAATCCTGTTCAGATACAATAAAGAGGATATTTTTCAGAAATTTATCGAAGATGCCATGCCAAATATCGAACTACTTTCATTGCCAATAAAGTCATATGAAGAAGTTATAAACGCAAATATAAGCCTGAATTTAGATTTTGACGATGCTTATCAATATATTGCTGCTAAATATTATGGATTGAAAGTGGCTACTATGGATAAAGATTTTGAGTGTGTAGGGGATGTAGAAATCCTGTTCTTGTAGGACGCCGATAAACAGAGCGTATCTGGATGTGCATGGACGGTATATGAAATGCGCCATCAATCCCCTTATTCCTTCACTTAACATACAACCTGCGCCCAGCTGCTCTACATGCGAGAGGTAGCCTCGGGTGGTGGTGAGTGCTGCCGGCGGCCGCCTGCCCTTCGGGTCTGGTAATATGCTCATAACCGGCTCCGGCGCTGTTTGCCTCCAGTCCGGATACCTGGTTAGAATTTCAAATATAAATGTAACTGATGCGCCTGGAGTGAAAAGTGTTAATTCCAATGGTATCCCATCCCATTTACATGCAGGAGATACAGGTGATCGCCCACTGCCTGGTAAACCCCAACGTGCGGCTAAAAGGGCTGAAATCCCACAGCTGTCCGGACATTACAGGTAGCATAATTCAACTTCCCTGCCCGGAATTCATCTATCTTGGACCTAAACGGTGGGAAATAACTTCCGAGCAACTGGATATCCCTAATTACAGGCGTTTTTGCCGCCGCATTCTACAGCCTGCAGCAGACACCATCCAGATGCTCTATGAAGCAGGCCACAGTATCAGGCTGGTCGGAGTAAAAGGCAGCCCCTCGTGCGGCACCCTGACCACCAGTACCGGTATGAAAGGAGGACGCCTGCATGAAGCTGGCCACATCCACATACAGGGACAGGGTGTATTCTTCCAGGAGATCATCAGGGAACTGGAAAACAGGAATATAGAATTCAATGTGGATGAATAACATATAATTTATAATAAATAATTTATAATATAATATTTATATTATTTGAGCAATCAAATGTGTGAATCAGTCCTAAAAACATTGGTCATTTATATTGCTACACTGGTGATAGCTTTAGCATTGGCTGTCGTATTGATACTGGTGCCGGCTTATGTCCATTATGGTGAGATTCACATCCCTGGGTCTTACAATGCCCTGTACCTTTCAAAATACTCTCCATACAAAACAATTGTTGTTGAGATAGACTACCAGCCTGGTATGGAACCTGCACCGGAAACCGTTGAAGCCCTGCAGCAGCAGATCGAGATGTATTCAGGCAAGAAAGTTTTGATATACCTCAATCAGGATATTGAAGAAAATGAGGTTCCAACTGTGATCCGCGGGGATGACCTTTTTAAGACAACATCAATGCTCCAGGAACAAAACAGGGACTACCGGACCGGATGGTTTGGTGGGAACATCACTCTATATATCCTATACCTGGATACTGTATGGCAACCGGAAGACCAGGATTATTCGAATCGTATGCCTGCAGCTTCTGTAAAGCCGTATTCGGTTGGTGTCACATATGCCGCCGATTCCATAATAATATTCAAGGGTTCCCTGCCCAAGAATGATATAGAGACCACGATTTTACTGCACGAACTGGGACATATCTGGGGATTTGGCCACACAAATGAGAGTGATAATATTATGAACGCAGAGTTCGAAGTCTATAAAAATGGACCGTCCCCTGATGATGTGGTAAAAACCTGGTACCCAAAAGACTTTAGCCCTACTCAAAAGGAAGAACTGGCAAGATTACATGAGACCATGCATATCCTGCCGTTGTTCAATTAAATATTTACTATTTTTCCTGAGCCAGTTCAAAGAAATGTATTCCGGATTCGGGGTACCATGACTTGAGGAAGCTGAGCATATGGTATTTCATGAATACGGGCACAGGCACCGACACCAGCAGTGAGAATACGAATAGTATAACAAATGCTACCAGTCCGAATGGTGCCATAATTACCCAGAATACGGCCTCTCCTATGCCCAATCCGGCCCATGACAATAGAAGGTAAAGTATCAGACCCAGCATGGAAATGATGCCAAATACTACAATGAACAGGATCAATGCTGCCAGTGCCACAATTATCCCTACTATTATTCCGAGGAAGAACCTAACCACCCAGTAGACTATTATCTGCTTCCAGTCGGCCTTGAATAAGCCCAGGACTTTCCTGAAAGCAGCAATAATGCCGGTGTTCTGGTACATGGACATGGGTATGGAGAGATTAATGAATGACTCGATTATTCCGCTGATAATGGCAAGTATGAGCAGAACACCTATCAATAAGAAAATACCCCCGATTAACATTCCAATATGTAAATCACCTGGTGAATTCAGTATCGGCAAGACTATCGGCAGCATGGAAATTATTAATATGGAAAGAAATGCCAGACCCAGGACGAACCGGATTATGAACAGATTAAAACCCTGACGCAGGTATTGACTTGTATATGCCCAGAATGTCACGACATTGGTGACAAGGGAATGCACAAAGACAAATTCCATGACATTGGAAATATAGGACAGGAGCAGTATTATCCCTATGAAAAATCCGATCCCTAACAGGATAAATATCAAATTAGTGTCCAGGAATTGAGTGAACGTTTCACGAAATTCCGAAAACTGGGAATCTGTAATTACTGGTTCTCCGCCATCACCAATTCCACTGAAACCCTGACCTGAACCGCCAAAGTTGGATCCACCGCCCCCCCCTCCTCCTCCTCCACTGCCGCCAATGAAGAAGATGATTATTCCAATTTTGATCCATTTCCAGAAATTAAAAGGTTCGATCAGTGCACTTTTAGTCCTTTTCAGTGCTGTATCCACAGCATCTATGCTATACCAGGTCATAATTATTGATGGGGTGTTTCCGCATAAATAATTTACTACACATCAGAAATAGATTACGAATTCAAAATATAATAAAAATTAATTATTTACCATATCTGGTATCAAAATGTTTTTAGTCAGAAAAACGAACTATTTTTTAACAACGTATAGGAAAGTATATACTTTTCTGTAGGCCTAGAAAATGCAAACAAAGTGAGCATTTTCTTAAAGGCGGGAAACAAAGCCCGGCGTTACAATAGGAATAATTTATAGGGAGTTGACCAATTGAAAATAACAATGACCTTCATTGACCAGGAGAAAATAAAGAGACTGAATGACATTAAAACCGCAGAAAATGAATTCAGGCATATTGATGGTATTTCACAAAGAAAAAAAGGCAAGTAATTAATCAACCAATGGCCTGGGCTGTTTTTCTACAGGCAAAACAGGAAGGGACATGGTGTTTACCAGAAGCGGGGACTGTACTTCTTTTGCTCTTTCGATCAGGATCTCTTTACCTAATTGGGTCAGTCCGAACAGAGGTATGGCAGTACCAACCTGGATGAGAGGTTCCACCAGTTCCCTTATATTTCCTGAAGCGCAGCTTGTGATTATATCTACCTGGCTTATCATGATCCTGGCATCATCCTCACATATGCCGGTTAGGTGAGCTGCCATTAATACCACCTGAATCCCAAGCCGGGCTTCAAGTTCACGCAACTGCAAGGCTGCGGCAGGGTCAACCACTGATACTGCAATCCTGCTATATCCCTGTTTGGCTGCAAGTTCCAGTCCTGCGGCCTGGTCTATCCTGGCAGTGGCCGGGTCAAGCACATGACCGCCCATCCTGTGTATGGCATCTATCACTTCAGGGATAGGCTCGGTTTCCACCATGCCCGATATTTGGGCATTCATACCCTGGACAAGTGCGGGGCTGGATGTGACCACGGTCCCTGCCCCGTCGCATACCGTTACCGTGGAATCGATCAGTCCTCTGGTAAGGGCAGTCATCATCACCTCTGAAATACCAAAACTGGCGAACACACCCAGATCAAAACGCCTGTCTGGTGTGAACATGCCAAATTCCCTGATACGCTGCTCTATATTCTGCCTGGCGGCCTCTTGCGTGATATTCTCCACCCCGGTGACCTTGTTCCAAAGTGGGCACCACTTAACCTTCGGCTCACCCACCTCCACTACCTTGCCATCCTTTATTACCACTTTTGTACGTCCAAGGATCTCCATGATATGCGGCATGCTGTTCCTCCTTTATATGATCAACAAATTCCAGGTCTTGTACCTTTTTATTAGTATTTCCATATCCCCGGGGAGACAGGGACAGGGTCTGTGCCATAGCATTATTCTCTTGTAATGGAGCAGATATAATTGATTCGGTTACGGTAAAATAGTAATATGTATCACAGTTTGAAAAAGCATTGCCTGTTTTATCATTTTTCACGTTTTCGCTGATAAATACAAAGTGGCGAACCTCCTACCCACTGATAACCCAACAAATGATATGTTACGAAGAAAAAACAAAATCTGAATACTATATTTTTGCTGAACAAAGCAAAAATGAACTAAAAAAAAGCAAAAAGATATTGGCTGTGCCCGCGGGCACAGCACGCAATTTACATGTCAAAATCCATATCCGGCATGCCGCCTGGAGGCATTCCACCTGGTGGCATTCCCTCGCCCATGCCGCCGGTACCGCTGGATGCAATGACATCATCGATCCTGAGGATCATTGTAGCAGATTCGGTAGCAGAGCTTAATGCCTGGGTCTTTACCCTCAGAGGCTCTACCACGCCTTCTTCCCACATATCTGTCACTTCACCGGTAATCACATTCAGGCCGGCAGTCTTCACACCCTTCTCATGCTGGCTACGCAGTTCCACTAGTTTGTCGATGGGGTCAAGGCCGCCGTTCTCGGCAAGTGTGCGTGGGATTACTTCAAGTGCTTCAGCAAAAGCAGTCACTGCAAGCTGTTCCCTGCCCTTGAGTGTAGCTGCGTATTCCTTTAACCTAAGCGCCAGTTCCACTTCAGGTGAACCGCCGCCAGCAACCAGTTTACCGTCCTCGATAACCACTCCTACGACCCTTGTGGCGTCTTCGAAGGCAGTCTCCACATTGTTCACCACATGCTCGGTACTGCCCCTCAGGATCACTGACACTGACTTTGGGTTCTTGCACTTGGTAACAAATGTAGTATCCGCGCCACCCATTTTGCGTTCCTCTACCAGACCGGCAAATCCCAGGTCGGACTCGGATATCTCGTTAATATTATTGACAATGGTGGCACCGGTTGCGCGTGCCATTTTCTCAAAGTCGCTTTTCAGGAACCTTCGGATGCCAAATACTCCTTCCTTTGCCAGGTAATGCTGTGCTATATCATCAATACCCTTCTGGCAGAACAGGACATTTGCACCGCTTTTTACAATCTTGTCCACCTTACCTTTTAGCATTTTCTCTTCCTGGTCAAGGAACAACTGCAGCTGGTCAGGGGATGTGATGTTGATCTCTGCATCCATTTCGGTCTTCTGGATCTCCACCTGTGCATTGAGCAGCAGTATCCTGGCATTTTCGACACGCTTAGGCATATTTTCATGTACCCTGCTCTTGTTCACTATCATGCCCTCAATAAGTTCCGATTCCTCAACACTGGCACCTGTCTTAGTTTCAAGTTTGATGTCTTCCCGGTCTACACTCTTTTTACCGTCGATGGTCTCGACCACAGAGCGCACTGCAACAACTGCCAGTTTTGCAAGTTTTTCCCTGGCGTTCTCTGCACCTTTACCAGTGATGGCAGTCCCTGCTATCTTTAACAGGAGTTCTTCGTCGTCTTCCGATACTTCCCTGACCATTCCATCCAGGATATTTTTTGCCTGATCTGAGGCCATTCTGTACCCTGCTGCTATTATAGTGGGATGAACCTCCTGGTTGAGCAGATCCTCTGCCTTTTTCAGCAGTTCACCTGCAAGTACTGCCGCTGTAGTGGTGCCGTCGCCTACTTCATCGTCCTGGGTCTTGGCCACTTCTACCATCATCTTGGCTGCGGGATGTTCTATATCCATTTCACGTAAAATCTGGGCACCGTCATTGGTAATTACAATGTCGCCCATTGAATCCACCATCATCTTGTCCATGCCTTTGGGACCAAGTGTGGTACGAACGGCGTTGGCCACTGCCCTGGCCGCCATGATATTACTGTTCTGTGCTTCCTTACCCTTGGAACGTTCTGTCCCCTGGCGAAGGATAAATACTGGCTGTCCTCCTAATTGTGCTGCCATGAAAATATGCTCCTCCTGTTGCTAATGATTATAGTTAATACAAGTTTGTTTTACATGTTTGTACTTCTATATGAATATTGCGGGATGCACCAGTATCTCCGAATAGCTTGGTGTGTGCCGCAGCAATGCCCTACTTCCAGCATACCGCTACTGCCCTGATACTAAACATTTAATATCGCTTAATGCATCTACCTTCATCCTGAAGTGAGACATCATGGCAGAAACTATACACTGGGCAGATGTAGTAGCAAAAGAAGCACTTGAAAAGAGCAACAGGTATATCGTTGCTTCGGGCATAACACCTTCGGGCAATATCCATATAGGCAACATGCGTGAAGTACTGACAGCCGATGCGGTCTACCGCGCTTTGCGGGATGCAGGGGGCGATGCCACCCTGATATATATCGCTGATACGTATGACCCGCTGCGTAAGGTCTATCCGTTCCTTGATGACAATTATGAAGAGCATGTAGGCAAACCCCTGTCCGAAATACCATGCCCCTGCACCGACCACACCAGCTATGCCGAACACTTCCTCGAACCTTTTATTGATTCTATGGAAAAACTGGGCATCCATCCCGTGATCCACCATGCTGATAAGCTCTACAAAGAAGGGGCATTTGTGGACGCTATTAAGACAGCATTGGTAAAGAGGGACGAGATCGCCAAAATTCTGGAAGAGGTATCGAGCCGTACCCTTGAGCCTGACTGGAACCCGTTCAACCCCATATGCAACGACTGCGGCAAGCTGACCACTACAAACGTCACAGGCTTTGACCCTGATGCCGAAACCGTGGACTATTCCTGTTCTTGCGGCTCAACCGGCACCGTATCCATGCAGGGTGGCGGCAAGCTCACATGGAGAGTGGACTGGCCGGCACGGTGGCCTATCCTGGGTGTTACCATCGAACCGTTCGGCAAGGACCATGCCTCTGCCGGGGGCTCATATGATACCGGAAAGCGGATATCTGCCGAAATTTACGATTATCCTGCACCCCACCCAATTGTCTATGAATGGATAATGCTCAAGGGCAAGGGTGCCATGTCATCTTCCACAGGGGTTACGGTATCTATCAGCGATATGCTGGAAATCTTGCCTCCTGAGGTGCTGAGGTACCTGATAATCAGGAGCAAGCCTGAAAAGCACATAGAGTTCGACCCGGGGCTGCCGTTGTTGAACCTTATTGATGAGTATGACAACCTGGATGAGAGCCTGGATATAAGGGCTTACCAGTTGTCCCAGGCCGGCAGAGACAGGAGTGTAAAAATACCCTTCAGGCATATGGTCACTGCGATCCAGATCGCTGACCATAGTTTCGATTATCTCCTGACTGTACTGGAGCGGGGCGGGTATGATGTAACCGATGTGGAGAAGGTACGACAGCGGGCTTTTAATGTCGATAAATGGCTGGAATCCTTTGCACCCCCCATGGTGAAGTTCAGTATACAAAATACTCTACCGCCGGAAGTCAGGAATTTTAATGCCCAGCAAAGGCAGGTTATGAAAATATTGTCAGAACGCATGCCCGGATACGAGGACGGGCAGGCCATCCATGATGGAATATATAATATTGCCAGGGAAGTGGACATGAACCCGAAGAAACTTTTCCAGACCATCTACCAGGCCCTGCTTGGTACCAAGAGCGGTCCGAGGTTAGGGTACTTCCTGGTTTCAATGGACAGGGATTTTGTGGTTGAGAGGTTCAGGGCGGCATCGGAGTAAAGCGCGGATGAAACGAAAAGCCAATAGTATTGTATCATGCCACAATAAAATTGGAAAGGTGATGGTCTATGAAAGTGATCTACGACCTGGATACTGATATTCTGACCTTGATACTCAGGGAAATGTCAATTGAAGAAAGTGACGAGATCAGTGAGGGAGTAATAATCGATTATGGGCAAGATAATAAGATTGTGTCTATTGAGATGCTTGATGCATCTGAAAATATATTATGACCTCAATCCCCTATCCCTACACTTCATCGCCAAATCCTGTACTCTTTTGTATCCTTATCATTTTGCCTTTAACCATTATGTCCCAATGAGCTTGGCTCATCCCCGCCATGCCATGTTAACCTCGGGCGCATCTTCACCACATGCGAGGCTTCTGAAGTATCATCCACAATAAATGCCACACCCTTCTCCTCTCCCATTTTACGGATCGATTCTGCAATGTTCTGCCTCATATAAGTGGGCCGTATCTTCTCAAGGGCTGTGATATCCTCATGGGATGTCAGGCGGTGGCACATTATAATATCACTCTGGCTGAGCACATCAGGATCCAGTGCCGAAGGTCTCTGGGTAGCCAGTACCAGGGACAGCCCCGGCTGCCTCCCCTGCCTGAGCCAATCATTTACCAGTACATCTCTCGCAAGACTGCCGCCATTTGCAGGTACGAACAGGTGGGCTTCATCGATGAACATCCAGACCATTGGCATGGTAGCTACATCCGTATCATTTATCCTGTTGATCTCATACTGCCGCCGTGCCGGGATACGCTCCTGCGATATCCTCCTGGCAAGAATGCCCACCACCATCGAACGTATCGCCTCATCTGGCAGGCTGCTGATATCGATAACGACCGTTGAGCCAGGGGATACGAGATCATCAATATGTATCCCGTCCTGTTCAAAAATACCCCATCCTCCGGCTGCACTAATGAAATTATTAGCTGCGTTCTTGGTATCATTATCAGTATGAATATCAGCATTGACCTGACCTGAAATATCATCAAGTGAGAACTTCCCGGAATTTTTCTTCAACTCCTGCACTATCCTGGTGATAAGTACACCCACAGGATGTACCGGACTGACATCGAACAACCTGCACCAGTCAGAACCGGTCAGGTCACTTACCGAAATAGTAAGGTGGGTGATATTGACCCCCATATCAGCATATTCTTTTGTCATTTTTCCGGGAACAAATAACCGGATATCCAGTTCCTTCGGTTCAAGCCCCCAACTGGAAAGTTCATCTGCTTCTTTTTTATTCGCATGTGTCATGGTCCAGAAGATGCCCATGCTGTCGATCACAACAGATGCTATATTTTCGCATACCTGCGGCAGCTGACTGGCTAGTTCCTCAACAAGGGTTCCCATTGTATACGACTTGCCATACCCCCTTTTGCCACATATCAGCACAGCATGGGGTCTGATGCAGTCTATATATACATCAGAGCCTGTTGACCCGTCAATGGCAAGATACTTCCCTACCTTTAGCAGGCCCTTGGAAGTCTTCTCTTTTCGCCTGCCCAGGATATACTGCTTCTCAGTTACTCCGCTTCGCTCAATATCTAATAATCCTGCACTTTTCATCCAACCAGTTAAACAGGAAATGGTGCACTTAAATATTCTGGAATGATTCCAGACCCCCCTCTATACTGTTGCATAAGCCTGGATGTTATGCATTCGGACGGTGGGGACTAAGATATAGTTGTTAAAATATATAATTTTTGTAATTATTAGGCCACCGAGTACACAGAGCGTTCTAACTTTTACCTGTGCCCCGTATTATACTAAACCGTATCTTTTTTTTGTAACTTTCTGCCACAGAGGGCACGAGAGCACAGAGGTGCTTTTTCTGCCCCAATCCCCTCTCTCTGTGCTCTCTGTGAGCTCTGTGGCAGTCATATAGAGTTACAAATTATACTTACGGAGCAGTATAACATGATTTCCAGCCCCCTTCCCTGGACTCACCCCGTTGTCATACCTGTAGCTGCGTGTACTTTTGAGGGGAGGTTCAGGCTGGCGTTAGCGGGGTGCAGTTTCGGAACCGGAGAAACTAAATGGGTTGGGCAAAATTAGAGAAAGGCTAAATAATTACTCAAATATAAGAGTGATGGTCGATGAAAATATTTCTTGTTGGACTTAGTGACATTGGAAAATCTACAATTGGGATTGAACTGGCTAAACAAATAGATTATAAATTCTTTGATTTTGATATGGAAGTTGAAGAATTTTTTAATACACCGATCTCGCATATTCAGTCTCAATTTATAACAGAGTATTCTTATAGAGTTCATTTATCAGTTGTGTTAAAAAAGATTATTGAAGATAATGAAAATAATAATTATATAGTTACCTTACCACCTAGTGGATTACGTGATTGTTATTTACGCATATTAAAGAAAATGGATTGTGTGGTAATTGCACTCCATGACTTACCTGAAAATATTTTAGAAAGAATTACTTTTTACGATGATGATTCAAATAAAATAGACAAAATATTAACCGAAAAAGAAAAGAAGTTATATCTTAGGGAAATTAAAAAAGATAATACATATTTCAATAAAACTTATAAAAGAACAAAATATCATATTAATCTTGATGGAGCATCTGTAGAAGAGAGTGTACTGAAAGTAGAAAAATTAATTATTGAAATTGATAATATTGATAAAAATAATCTTTTTTCATCAACATGGGTTAAATAAAATATCTGCCTTTCCAAAAGTTAACTGCCTCTATTCCTGATTCTTCATATATTTCTTCGTTTCTCTCAGAAAAAAGCTCGCTCATAGCAAAGTCGCCTAACTGCGTCCTTCTATGATTAGTATTGAACTGATCCCAGCTCTCGTAGTTCTTCAATCTTTCGCCGCCCCTCTGACTTCCCACTGCGATTAGAAGCGCGCACGTCCCAGACAAACACTATGACAGACGGCGCGCGGGTGCTCTGTGATGCGGGTGGGAGACAGGTCCCATAAAATTACTTTTCAATCGAACGTGACTTCCTGTTTGGCGTGAGATTGTATAACCATATTTGCTCAAGACTGTGCATAAGCTTTTGTGACTTTTTAATTTATTCTGGATAAATAGATCGTGGCAAAAAAGATTCACCGCAGAGGTCGCAGAGAGGCGCAGAGACGTGTTGTTTTCTCTGCGTGCCTCT
>Ga0255367_1064_pt1 | contig 28395 bp, 28 predicted proteins | sample ANMaggSeSYBR01D8_FD_182098 | JGI IMG/M metagenome (GOLD analysis project Ga0255367, IMG submission 182098) | Sediment cell enrichment communities from methane seep in Santa Monica Basin, California, United Staets - ANME aggregate JGI... | ecosystem: Environmental > Aquatic > Marine > Cold seeps >... | reverse complement strand
CTGAAAACAGAGCGTTTTTTTAAACCGCGCATGGTCAATGGCCGGATGGCCGCATCTGATGGCCCCATCAAGACTTTCCCCCTGCGAGGCATTAAGGATTCGCCTCCCTACCTCCACGACGGCCGGCTGTTGACCCTGGAAGACACTGTGGAGTTCTTTAACCTGGTTCAGGAACTTAAGCTTACGGAGAAAGAAAAGAAGGATTTGGTGAATTTCATGAGAGCTCTTTAGATCTCATTTTTCAAACCATTTCAAGCAGAGGAGGGCAGAATTATGCAAGATAAAAAAGAATTGTGTGAGAAGATCAGATCAATCTATCCCGACATCGGAGAATGCGGGATCGATGTTGATGTAGAGTATGATGAAGCAAAAAAGGCATGGGTTGTAGACCTGAAAAAAGGCAACCAGGAGCTCAAGACCCATCTGGAACTCCAGGAAGTCGATGATTGTATGGAAGGCAAACAATGTGTTTCCCTGGGCCTACAGATCTCACAACTAAGAGCCAACATAGAAAAGCTGTGAGGCTGGAAAGAATTATATCAAAATGGAGAGGGGCTTTTTGGAAACGCAAAGTGAAAGAAAAGGAGAAATAGTCATGACGAAAAACATCAAATGGGAAACGGAAATTGATGCTGCTCTGGCTCTGGCTCGTGTCGAGAAGAAGCCTGTGTTGCTTGATTTCTTCAACCCCGGTTGAATTGGTTGTCAACAGATGGATGCGGTTACGTATCCGAATGATAGAGTGATCTTCTTTATCACTGAAAACATGATTCCGCTACGTGTTGCGTTTGACGCCCAGCCCTTGTCTGCGGATTTTAATATCAAGTGGACACCGGCCATTATTACGCTTGATCCTGATGGCAACGAACACCATCGAACGGTAGGCTTTCTTGCCCCGGAAGAGTTGATTCCTTCGCTGTTGCTGGGTATCGGGAAGTCTTATTTTGAATCAGATCAATTCGACACGGCCATTGGGAGTCTTGAGAAGTTGCTGGGAGAATACCCTGAGAGCGGGTCTGCGCCGGAAGCTATCTATCTGCGCGGGGTGTGTCGCTACAAAAGCACGCATAAGCCCGAGCCTCTCAAGGCGGCATACGAGCAGCTCACAGCCGAATATCCATCCAGCGAGTGGACGAAACGGGCTTATCCGTATCGGCTTCTATAAGTTCGAATATAGATTAGTAACCGTTCACGGTTGAAAAAAGACAAAAAGCAGAAGAGAATTAATGAAGGAGCTGGTTCCGAAGAATCTCGGGAAGAACAGAATTGACAAGATCATTAAGGAAGAAATAGGACATATCAGACTTCTATCCGGGTTTCAGAAAAAACTTTTCGAGCTGTGCGGTTAGCATTTACTGTGTTTTGTCAGTAAGTTGATTGCCATGAATGATCTGTCGTAGTAGCGGCTTTACGCAACTTGCCAAATTGCTTTGGGCGGGATAAACCCGCCACAACAGGAATCTGTCGATAAAGATTAAAGCATTCGAAAGGACCTGGAAAATACCTACCCGCACAGCTCGCAAGATTTTGATGCAGCAAGGTTTGCGAAAAACGCAGGCATACCAATGGATATGTTGAGACTTTTCGCAAGTCCTTGATGCGCAAAAGATTAGTGCAGATCGAGTAAAAAATCGCTCAATTTAGTTTATCAAAGGAGGGACAAGAATGAGTAAAACCACAGAGAACATTCAGGCGGCATTTGCCGGTGAATCTCAAGCGAGGAACAAGTACACAAGCTTGAATTCGGTGTCAAAAGCTTGAATTGTGAATAAAGGAAAGTTTAATTCACGCGTCCCGCACGTCCCCCGGAAGCCTGATAATAAATGTCGATCCCTTTCCAGGTTCACTGACCGCCTCAACATGGCCGTTGTGGGCTTCCACAATGCCTTTAACCAGGCTCAGTCCGAGTCCGAGCCCTTTTTCCGTGCTGCCTTGGCTGCCACGATACAGGCGATCCCAGATCATAGGAAGTTCTTCGGGAAAAATACCGGTTCCGGTATCCTTTACCCTGATGATGACATCTTTATTGAACCGGCCGGCGTTAATATGGATGTGCCCTCCTGGAGCGGTAAATTTCACCGCATTGTCTAAAATATTTGATATTGCCTGCCCCATTCGGTCGGAATCTATTGAAATATAAAGGTTTCCAGGAAGGTTTATGTCAAAGTCGATTCTTTTTTCTTCAGCCACAAACGCATACATATCTGCAATTTTTCCGATCAGATCACAAATATCCACCTGCTTACGATGCATATTCATTGTACCGGTCTCGGCCTCTGAAATATCCATGAGTGTATCCAGCATTTTCAGGATATGATCGGATTCTTCAATGCCTTTTACAAGCGCTTCTTTTAATATGTCAATATCTTCCTCATTCTGTAGCGCCATATCGGCAATATTGCGGAATCGTGTTATGGGTATGCGCAAATCATGAGCCACATTATCCAGGGAGTTTTTCATTCCTTCAATGAGACGATGGATATTGTCGAGCATTTTATTAAACAGCCCGGCCAGTTCATCCATCTCATCGCCTGAAAGTGAGCGGGGCACCATCTCCGTCATCTTTTCAATATCCAGGGACTGTACGGTTTTTATAATATTCCGGATGGGGCGACGTGTCTGGTATGAAAGAACCATTCCGCCCGCAAGCCCTAAAATAAACAGAGGAATCATAGCGACCAGAAAAAATTTTTGGAACCGGTTCAGGGCATTATGGGCGCCTTCGCAACTCATGCCGACCTGAATCCAAAAACCAGATGAAAGATGCGCTGATTTGACGGCAAGAATGTATTCATCGTTTACAGCAGACAGATGTATCCAGTCACTACTCGTATCAGGTGCAATTTTTTCCAGCGTTGTCAGGTCAAAATCCTGCCATTTCTCCGGCGAAGAAATATAGAAGGTTTTGTTTGTTTTGTCGGCAACACGAACAAAAAGCGGATTTGATCTTCGGGAATTGTTGTTTTCAATAACAAAATTTTCAAGTATCCTTATGCCGCCGATTTCATATAGCGTAGAGATTTCATCCAGTTCAAGAAGGATTTCCTCATAATTCTGCTTTACAAGTGTTGAGTGAAGAAAAAAATATGTAATTAAAAAAAAAGCACAGCGAACTCAATGTAAAAATAAACACATACCAGCCGGCAACCCTGAAACCGATGGTTCGGGGCAGATTAATAAGGCGCTTTAAGTACATACCCGACCCCCGAACCGTCTTAACCATCTTTTCAGGAAAATCTTTATCTACCTTGCTCCTCAACCTGCAGATCAGGACATCCACAACATTTGTCTGGGGATCAAAATGAAAATCCCAGATATGTTCCAGTATCATGGTCTTGGAAACAGGACGGTTGGCATTTCGTACCAGGTATTCCAGCAAGGCAAATTCGCGCGGCCGCAACTCAATTTTTTTTCCTGCTCTGGAGACATCTCTTTTCAGAAGATCCACGGACAGATCACCCACAGTCAGGCTGGAAGGTTCAACAGCCCCACTGGATCTGCGGATCAGCGCCTGCACACGCACCAACAGTTCGGAAAAAGCAAACGGTTTTATTAGATAGTCGTCCCCGCCTTTCTGTATTCCCCGAACCCGGTCAGCCACAGTGCGTTTGGCGCTCAGGATAAGCACCGGGATATTGATATGCCGTTGTCTAAGTGTTTCGATAATGCTCAGCCCATCCAGCTTCGGAAGCATGATGTCAATGATTGCAGCGTCATACGTTTCTGTGAGGGCCATATGTAGACCATCCTCGCCGTCTGCAGAATGATCCACGGCAAACCCCTCCTGTTTTAACCCCTTTATTATAAAAGAAGCAATTTCCTGATCATCTTCCACAATAAGTACTCGCATAGATCCTTCCTGATCTTACAAATTCATTTTATCATTTACATTGTAATAATTAATGAAACAGCAAGATGTCAATTAGCAAAACAAACATTACAAAACTGTAATGTCCATGAAAGGTTTGTGTAATGGTTTGTGTGCAAATAGTTCGCAATGTGGAACTTTTCAGCGTGGGATGATTTGGCATAGTAAATGGGGTTTTTGTTCCATCTGAGTTTTCTTTAACCATCGCAATATGTTCACGTTCTTTCACAAGTTCAAAGCCAAGTCGTTTTAAAGCCTTAATCACTCTCGATTTCGGAGCATCAATAGGGAATTTAGGCATTGACTGATACTCCAGTCTCAGCTACAAATGCTTCTAAAATTGGTTCATCCACTTCAAAAGTTTCATCTCCAAATGTTTCGATATGAAACTGGATTGCAGATTTTACACTTATTAAGACTTCTTCGTATGTATCACCTTCACTTACTACCACGCCTTTCAAGCCAAGTGGATATGCAACATAACCATCAGAATGTTTTTCTACAATAATTTTAAATTGTTTGTTCATATTAAATCTCCATTAATTCTATTTCCGGCTAACGTCAAAATGAGCTGACACGGATTACACTTGGCAATTTTAAGCCGGACCGTATAAAATCTGAATCCTTTGTAGTGATAACCTCATCTAATTCCTGTATCTTTTGATGAAGTTGGGAGAATATCATACAAATGAGCCAATCATCATATCGGCCAGGCATTTTACGCAATACAAGCGCAGGACGAAGCTTTCCTGCTTGCTGATCAATTTGGGGAAATTTAAAAAGAGTAATTAGTCCTTCAGAAATCATGAGAAAGATTCCTTGAGATCATTCAGCGAGTAATGTGATTGCTCATTTTCCATGCCACGCATTGCTGATGAAAGCGATAAGGTTGACCAGTCAATATTTTCTTGCCTTTCTGTTTTTAATTTTAAATATTCGATAAAATCCAAAACTTCTATTTGTTTTAATTCCGGCAATTCTTTTACATTGTTAATAATCTTATTTGCCAAACTCATAGCATATCCTCCTTGTCAAAATATGGGATAGAACTAATCTATTTCTAACGTACGCTGCGATCAGGGGCAGCCAGGGCTTCCACTGATTTTGTAAAAGCGGTAAATTCACAATTTATCGACACTTTTACAAATCGGCACGGCCCTTGCTGTCGCCTGCATTGGCTTGTTCTGTGCCCTACAGCAAGTGTTTGTTAAGTTCGTCGTCTAAGGTGTCTACGACCAGGGGAACAACCTGAATCTCGAACCATTCGAGGAGGTCGTCGACCTTAGTCCTATTTTTGGGCCAATGTTGATCGTCAATTTCACGGAGCATCAGCTCCCATTCGAATATCGTATGAGCTAAGCCATCTGGAATGAGTGAGGACGGCGGCTCTTTCGTTTCTATTTTTGGTAAAAGGTAGGAGTGGGTGTATTCTCGTACCTCAGCAAATGTCTCCCTTGCTGAATCCGGTAATGATACGTAAAAATCATAAAATGCCTGCGTTGGTCTTACGACCACGATACTTCTATCAACTTCAAACATACCGAATTCCTTCCTCGCACAGAACAGTGTTGATAAATGTAAAATTTTTCCATGATATAGGACTATATGTCTGGAAAATATTTCCACGTATTCGTATATTAAGTTCAACTAAGGTAAATATTTCTTTTGAATTTTTTAACTCTTTTATTTATTATTAAATTTTACATATTAACAATATAATATAATGAAAATATGGAAATCAAGATGAAATTTAAACCGAATCCAGGACTTGCGGGACGTTGTTGACCATATTGAATAACTTTCCAGGACTTGCATTCGTGCAGAACATTCATAACTCCAAATTGTTTGTGGGTGTGCTTAAGAGAAGGAGATAGCCAAGTCTGCTGCCCCTTGGGGATTCCCATTAAAAGTCAAACGTAGACTCCCCTATTCTTTTTTATTGAACAAAGGAAGTATTTACTCCAAACTCAACCTTAAAATCTGTTGCTTTCACAACCGGATTCACGGTTTATTATATTTTTGACATGAATAGCTCATATCTGTTGCGCACTGGATTTGTTTGCATTAGGATGACCCAAGTTTTTTACTTACTACTTACAAAGGCCAGATTACCCTGCCCGCTGGTGATAGCGAACGTTACGATGTAACGATGCAATATGAGAGAAAGAAAAGATGCATGAACGAAAACATATAACAGTTGCAACCTTAGTGGTGGTAATACTTGCTTTGGGTCTGTTTTTAACATGGTTTACATGGAATCTTACGAGCCGCAAATTATCTGAGGATGCGTTAGAGCAGGCTATCCTCGTGGCTCGATCAATTAACCCTGAACGATTACAAAGTTTAAAAGGCAATAAAGCCGACTTAAATTCACCGGATTATCTCCGAATTAAAGATCAATTAACCCAAATACGTCAGGCCTATAGAGCATGCCGTTTTCTCTATCTGATGGGGCGTAAAAGCGATGGGACTGTTTTTTTCTTTGTGGATTCCCAACCACAGGATTCCAAGGACTATGCGCCTCCTGGACTTATTTACGAGGAGGTGTCAAACGAATACCTGTATGTATTTGATACCGGAAAACAGTGTACAGTTGGACCGATTAAGGATCGCTGGGGTACTCTGATAACCAGTCTGGTCCCAATCTATGCTTACGAAACAAACGAATTGATTGCTGTACTGGGTCTGGATATTACAGCTAAGGATTGGAATAAAAAGATCATATTACAGTGTTTGCTACCGGCAGGTCTAACTATATTTATAATGCTTCTCATTATCTTCCTCTTTATACTTAACCGAGATCGAAAAATCATTAAGATGCAATATGATAAAAAACACCAAATTGCTACAGAACTGCAACAGACTTTGCAACACGTTAAAAGACTCCAGGGGATACTGCCTATTTGTGTAAAATGTAAAAAAATAAGAGATGATAAAGGATATTGGAACAGGATTGAATCATACATCAGTGAGCACTCTGAAGCTGATTTCAGCCATGGCATTTGCCCTGAATGTGCCAAGAAACTTTACCCTGATTACATTGATGATGATAAATAGTGCCCGAACTTCAACCTCAAGGGCGTCGCGATAATATTTTTCTGCAAGCTCGTATTCCCGCTTATTGTAATATGCCCCAAGTTTGTAAGTTGTATAGAGAGTTCCTGTGCCTGAAGTACAAGTAGAGATTGATCCGACAATATTGCGCTGTAACCGAATTTTGTCTTGATAATATCAGGTTGCGGCATTATGTTTGTCAAACATGCAGAAGGAAGAAGTCGATAAAAGCGGTATCTGCAAACTTGTTTCCAACAATAATTTAAAAATAATGATAATCAGTGCGGATCACTGGCTATCATTGCTGCCGTAATGGAATATTCTAAATTCTAAAAAGGCTTAAAGGACTTTCTTTGATCTTTTGATTTGCCTCTTTTAATTTCTCTTCACTGGATATTACTGCTACAGCCTGTTTTTTTTCTTCCTGATTAAAATATTTTTCTGCAACTTTTACTACCTGATTGCGCTTTAATGAAAGAAGATTTGTTTTGAAACGTTTTCGAGCATCATCTGACAGTGAAATCAGCTTTCTGTAAAATGCTTTTTTTGCAGCAGGGCCCGGAGGATGGGGTTTATCTATCTCTGAGCATATTTGAAGGATCGCTTCTTTGATGTCTTCTTCACTGTAGTCTCCTGATTTAATGAATGTCATCGAGTCATCATATACTTTCAGAGTAGATACTATATGTGGATCTCTGTAAGAGCAGAAAGAGAAAATGCCGTTTTCTGAGCTATATATTGAAAAGCCGCCGTATGCGCCGCCTTTTTCTCGAATTTCCCTGTGCAGATACAGCGACCTGAGCAGCTTGCTGATTACAGACAAAGCAGGTGCATCTTCATGTTCCATACGCACGGTTTTAAATGCAAGGGATACAAATGATACGGCAGAGTTTGTACTCCAGCCCTCCCTGATAATTTCATCATTAAGGCTTATTTCAGGGGAAATAAAACCATTTGATGGTTTTGCAGATGATGTTTCATTAAGTTTTTTTTGTATTGATGAAGCATAAGAAGATGCACTGGAAAGAGCATTGTCTTCTCCAATCAAAGCAATTTTGAAATTATTACTATTTAAAAGATTTTTTCCTATAGATGATAGATTATCGGAAACAGATTCAAGTTTATTATTGGTAAGATCGTCGGTTATATTCTTTATGGTCTGTAACTGGTGGATACCGTGCCAGGTTTCGCTTAAGGCGCAGGTAGTTGAAAAATTTCTTGAGGCAAGAGAAATAGCCAATCTATGACCATTGTGAACTATCATGGATTCCATGTTTGCTCTGTATTCAAGCAAAAGGCTTTTTAATCTATCCAGATCAGAAAAGTCAAATTCATATAAAAGTTCTTTGATTATTTCAAACATCCTGCTTTGGTTTCTGACGAGACATTTCCCGTTGAATGTCATAAATGGTATGCAGTCACCTGTCCCTTCAAAATTGGTGCGCGCATGAGCTGATAAACCGATTCCGCCCGTATATGCATCAATCAGCCGCGCTAAATCCGTATATGCTCTTGATTTTGTACCGGTTTTGGAGAAAGCATAGCAAAAAAAGGGTACAAGAGGAAGCATCTGATTTTGCAAAGTGCCTGCGCCTGCTGCTGAAGAGAAGTAAAAAATGCCGTAGGTAGGCTGATTATAACAAGATGCAGCATCCCTGCAATATGTTTTAGATTCATGTACAGTTTGAATATAGGGCTGGATATCTTCAATTTCTAACGTTGGGAGACAGGAAACATCTTCTTTTTCTTCCTGCAGTTTCTTTAAGGCATCAGCATCTTCATTTATTTTTTCAATATCTGATTGTGTTAAGCCGGCTCTTATAACTTCAAGTTCTTCTGTAACCCGTTCTTTTTCTTTTTCTTCCATCATCTGGTCAGGAGCAAGAGTGAGAAGCACTCTATGAGAATTATTTATAAAATACTTTTTTATGCGGTTCTCGAACAGATGGCCTTTAGAAAGCTCATCACGAAGTCTGCGAAGATCTGCATCAAATTGCAGAACCCTTTCGGGCTTGCCTCCGTGAAGCCAGTTGCCGGAAAAAGTTAAAAGTAAGCGAAGACCATAAGGGTAAGGAACGTTTGTTATTTCTTTGCGATGAAATTCAATCTGATGAATAGCTGACTCTATAAGTTTATTATCGACTCCTTTGGTTGCGAGTTCATTTAAAACATTAAAAATAATAGATTCGATTTTGCCTGAGACGGATTTCTCAACGTCTTTAAGCCCGCAGACAAACATAGTGTCCTTATTATTTGAGTCATACCCAGTTCCATCGCTGAGAGCCGTTCCAAGCTTTGAATCTATCAATGCCTTGCGCAGCGGCGATGCTGAATTTCCAAGAAGGATTTGTTCAAGTAGAGTAAGAACAAGTACTTCAAAAGAATCTTTTATGTCTGTAGTCAGCCACGCAACGCAAGTCTGGTATTTTTTTGATGGATCTTCATTTTTGCCAACAGGATATGGATAAGTTGCCTTTATGGGTTTATCCCACCGGGGTTGAGAGAGAACATCTGTTTCAGGGTCGATTTTTGTAAAGTCTTTTAAAATTTTATCATGAATAAAAGACAGATGATCTCTTAAAGGCAAGTTCCCATATGTGTAGAAAAAAGCATTGCTCGGATGATAATGGCGTTTGTGAAAAGCCTTAAGTTGAGTATAGGATAAACTGGGTATTATAGCGGGATCGCCACCTGAATTATTACTATATGTTGTATCAGGGTACAGCTTATTTAACAGGGCATGAGCCATTACTTGATCCGGTGATGACATGGCGCCTTTCATTTCATTATAAACTACGCCTTTATAAACCATATGAGATGACTCCAAATTAGATGACTCCAAATTAGATGACTCAGGGGCTTTTATATTATTCTCAATTTCAAGGCGGTGTCCTTCCTGCTTAAAGCTGAGTTCGTTAATGTCAGGGTAAAAGGCGGAATCAAGATACACATCCATAAGATTGTAGAAATCTTTCCTGTTCTGTGTAGAGAAAGGATACATCGTCCAGTCAGATGCAGTAAAAGCGTTCATAAAAGTGCTCAAACTTCTTTTCAGCATGGAAAAAAAAGGATCATGTACGGGGAATTTTTTGGAACCGCAAAGAACTGTATGCTCCAGAATGTGTGCAACACCGGTTGAATCAGTCGGCACTGTCTTAAATGCTACACCAAAAGTATTTTCCTTATCAGTGTTACTTAAATGGATATGTCTGGCGCCTGTTGCAGTATGCTCTATATCATATAAAATTGATCTTGTTTCTTTAAGTGCCACTATTTTTTTTATTAAATAGCCGCAGATATTATCGTTTTCTTTAATATTGGGATTGTTTTGATCCAAAGTATTATCCATATAAATAGCTTGCGGAGTTGCTTATTTGATATTTGGCTGTCTGATTCGTGAGTTCCTATTAAAACATAAGATTGTGGACAATTCGGATCTTTATATAGATCTATGAGACTATATATACACCACGGCTCTTGCGCTTAATCTTTTTCATCTGGTTAAGCCTGAATATAATGTTTCTAAGTTTTTTTTCCCCAAAACCAGTTTCAGCCTGAATTCCGGCAAAATCCGCACCTTGCCTGGACTTCTTAATGACTCCCATGACCATATCAGAAGATGTTAAAGAAGATGTCTGGCCGATTTTAGGAGCAGCTTTAGCTGAACGTTTGCTTTTGCCGGGCGCTGATTTTGACTTAATCAGTGTTTCCAGACGATCTATCTTTGTCATAAGACCAGCTACATCTTTTTTTGTCGGGATATCATAATGCCGCATAAAAAATTTAACCATTGCATCGAAACTTACTGATTTCCCCCTTTTTTTCGCCATGCGATCCTCCTTCGGTGAGTGGTAAATAGTAAACGTTCACGGAACATTGAAATTAGAAATTGGGCATTCATGCTTTTGTACTGTTCTTCCAAATTTCTACTTTCCAATTTCAAGTTTCAAGCCGAATAAATATTACTTAATGATATAGACAAAGTCAAGGAATCTTGACTGTTCAAATCTCACAGAACCAATGGTATTTTTTGGGGATGTGAAAAATATCCATTTGGAGGTATCATGTGTTTGCCATCGTTCCCCACACTTCCACGCTCCTGTATGGAAACGCATACCGGACTGAAACAATATGAAAACAATTTTGGGACAATTGATTTTTTATAAACAAACAGATTGAGCTTATCAATTTTGGCAGGAAGACGTGCGTCAGGAATATGCTTTTTTACGCTGGAGCGTGGGAATGAGGGGATGCTTCGCTTTTTCGGGATTCTTGAAAGATATCCTTTTTTGGATGTTAAAAACTGGGTTAATGAACAGTTTGGTGGTGCATAGAATGCACCCTACCTGGCTGTAAGGCTGAAATATATTTTCTATCAATCCCATAAATATCGTTCATCATATTCAACACCGTATTTCTTCAGGAATTCAATTGATCCCAGGCCTTTCAGCCTGGGCTGGTATATAACGCTCTTTCAGAGCTAAATCACCAGATTCTCTAATTTTATAATATTCAATTATCCATCATTTTAAGATGGTTGGGGTACTATCTTGTGCATAATCTTTAGTTATTGAGAGTATTCTATTGGCAATTATTTTACATAACTTAGAGTTATAATGTGTTCCATCAACATAACAGTCTAAACACTTTGTATCAACATCCGATATATTATAAAAATTCAGTAGTTGTCCATTGTTTATGATATCAATCACTTTTAGAGACATTGATTTATAATATTTACAATGAGGAGAAGTTGCATGTCGTGTTCTATCTTTGAGAAAAGGGTTTTTGAGAGATATATTTCCAAGGGGTTGGAAAAATACGAAGAAATCAAAATTATATGATTTCGCTACGTTTTCAAGAAAGTTATTATTCATTTGGTAGTACTCAACAATTTTATCTTTGTATAAATCAATATTTTCAAGAAGCTGTTCATTTGTTTCTTCGTAGGAAGAAATTAGATTATAATGGCTAACCGGATCTTCATGATACAAAGAAAGAGGATTATATATATTATCATAGCCATTTGACATAGAAGGTATGTCCCTCGGTTTTCTTTTGGATGTTTTTTGCAAAAAATCAAATAATGGTAAAGAGTGCAAAAAAGACTTCTTAGAAACTGTGCCTATATTAATTAAATATCCATAAGAGCTGTAACAACGCATAGGAGTTTCTGCGGGAGAAAAATTAGTAGCCTTCATAGCGCTTATATCATTTAAACCATCAATGAAAATAACGCTCTTTGGCCGATAACCTTTTTTTAATAGTAAAAGTAATTTTTCGATTTCTAAATTTTGGTGATAAGCTTGAACTCCAAAATTTATGTAAACAGAACTTGAGTCTATCTTATTCAAATAATATGGAATGGTTTCATTGTCGCTAATTCCATGACCAAAAGTTGTTGAACCGCCGAACACCCATATTGCTCCATTTATTTTGTCCTTCGCATTGTCTGCATTCACATACTTTGTATATCTCATGTTTTCAAAGCCAACATTATAGAATTTAGATGTAATTGGAATCTCCATAAATTCCAAAGTTGGATGACACGTCACACCTGGAGACTTTATTAGTTGAGAAATATCTTCGTCCGAATAGCTCTTATTAACTGCACGGTTATAAACATTACGTATAAAATTTTTATCGCTACAATATTTTTCAAGTGGGCTATACCAACCACTAACAATAGAAGTATCTATTTTACTTATAACTTTATCAAAGACGATAATAAATATATTCAGCATACAAAATATAATAAGTATGTTGAAACCAATAAGAGATAAGGTAATATATTTGCTTCTTATATATTCAATACCTCCTTTATTCCTACTCCTTAAAATTAGTACTCCTATGAAGACACTTATGATATCAAAACCCCATATGATTATTTTATTTAAACGACTCTCAATAACGCTATCAGCAGCAAATAATGTCGCAAGCACCCATTCGTTAAAGAAGATCCCTGCAAAAATAAATAGCAAACCGATAACAATAATTAACTTTTTTTTAGAATCGTCTTTCATATTTGATATGCTCTCATTTCCTAAAACAAAGTATAAATAAACGGCGCAACTGCCGATCCCTGTGAAAATACTATCAACGCTCCCAGCAAAAGCAGGATAATAATAATCGGCGCAAGCCAGAATTTTTTGCGGACTTTCATGAAGCCCCAGAGATCTATTAGTAAGTCAATCATCAGTATGTCCTTTCCATCTGTTCTTTTGGTGGTTTTATGCTATCGTAGCGGTAGCTTGCGGCCTTGTCATCAATGTTCCGGCACATCGGGTCTTTGCGGAATATCTTCATCAATATTCCCATTGGAGTAAAGACAAGATAAAAGACTATTCCGAGAATGATCTTTGTGTTGACCCAGCCAAGTGCAAGGCCTATACGCATCCAGGTTTTGTAAACAATCTTTAATGTACCGGGTGCAATGAGCGCCCAGATTATCAAAACAGAGGATACCGCCCATGGCCACTTTGGAACAGGCTTTGAGAATACCCATGGCAGGATCAGTCCGAACAGCAGGGCAACTATGATTCCGGTTGTCAGTCCGAATTTGCGAAGTTCTTTTTTGTCTATTTCTGTTGTTTGTGTTTGCATGATCTAATCCAGTTCAAATTCATCTTTCCATGAATCATCCTTTTCCCATTTTGGCTGATCTTTTTTGGAAAGAAGAAGGTTTCCCATTACGAGATAGTCCATTTCCGTACGCATGAAGCAGCGGTAAGCGTGTTCAGGCGTGCAGACAATCGGTTCTCCCCGCACATTGAAGGATGTGTTGATCAGGACAGGACATCCCGTCCGTTTTTCAAATTCCCCGATCAAGGCATGGAAACGCGGATTGGTTTCTTTGTTTACGGTCTGAACCCTGGCGGAATAATCCACATGGGTGACAGCGGGTATCTTCGATCTTGGCACGTTCAGCTTTTCTATACCGAACAGCTCTTTTTGTTCGTCAGTCATCCGTATTCGTTTGTCCTCTTTTACATCCGCCACCAGGAGCATGTAGGGGCTTTTTCTGTCTATCTCAAACCAGTCTAATACGGCCTCGGCCTTTACTGCCGGGGCAAAGGGCCGGAATGATTCGCGGTACTTGATCTTCAGGTTCATTGTGGACTGCATGGCACTGCTTCGGGGATCTCCGATGATTGATCTTGCGCCAAGCGCCCTTGGCCCGAACTCCATCCTCCCCTGAAACCAGCCGACAACCTTTTCATCTGTCAGGATATCCGCTATTTTCGGCAGGAGTTCTTTGTCGTCGAATTCCTCGTATCTTGCACAGATGCTGTTCAGGTATTCGATGATCTCATTATTGTCATAAGACGGACCAAGATAGGAGTTTCCTGCCTGATCTGTCCGGTGCACTTCACGTTCCTTTTCAAGATATTCGTGCCATATGGAATAAGCTGCTCCGATTGCTCCGCCTGCATCGCCTGCGGCAGGTTGAATCCAGAGGTCTTTGAATATTCCCTGGCGAAGGAGTTTGCCGTTGGCTACACAATTGAGAGCAACTCCGCCGGCAAGACAGAGATAATCGACGTTAAGTTCCTGTTTGAGTGTCTTTGCCAGTTTCAGGACAATATTTTCTGTGACAATCTGAATAGAACGGGCAATATCCATCTCTTTTTGAGTCAGTTCTGATTCGGCTTTTCTCGGTTTGCCTCCAAAGAGACGGTTAAACCGCTCATTGGTCATGGTAAGACCTGTTGCGTAATTGAAATAGCGCATATTCAGTCTGAAGGTTCCGTCTTCTTTGACATCAATCAGGTTTGTGCGGATCAAATCGACATATTTCGGCTCGCCATACGGGGCAAGTCCCATCAGCTTGTACTCGCCGGAGTTTACCTTAAAACCTGCATAATAGGTAAAAGCAGAATAGAGAAGACCGAGTGAATGGGGGAAATCTATCTCCCATTGAGGCGTAAGGCTGTTTCCTTTGCCGAGCCATGCACTTGTAGTCGCCCATTCACCGACTCCGTCTAAACAAAGAACAGCGGCTTTATTGTAAGGAGACGGAAAGAAGGCCGAGGCCGCATGGGCCTGGTGATGTTCTGTAAACATCAAAGGCGGAAGATTTTTTTGTTTTAATCCGCCAAGAGATGCCAGCTCTTTTTTGAGGGTAGCTTTGAGAAACAGCTTTTCCTTCAGCCAGACAGGCATCGCCGAAAGAAAGGAACGGAAGCCTCTCGGCGCATAAGAGAGATAGGTCTCCAGAAGGCGTTCAAACTTAATCAGGGGTTTGTCGTAAAAGACAATATAGTCAATTTCCGAAACAGTTATCCTGGCATGTTCAAGGCAGTAGCGGATCGCATTTTCCGGAAAACCGGCATAATGTTTTTTGCGTGTAAACCGTTCTTCCTGGGCCGCAGCAACTATCTTTCCATCAATCAGCAATGCTGCAGCGCTGTCATGGTAGTATGCAGATATACCGAGTATCTTTGCGCCCATTGTCTCCTTTTGTATCCTTTGAGAAATTTGTAATAAGTCTTTGATGAGTTCAAAGATAGTTCGACATAAGCCATGCTTAATATAGCTGTGATGCAAGAATACTTTTTAGTATTTATAGAAATAATAATAAGGGATATAGTCCTTAAAGTCAATGTCAAAAGTGTATATATCCATATAGTAATCCTTGAAAATAAGGTCTATTTGCATGAACAAGGACAAAAAAGATGGATATTACCTATAAAAAAGCATTTTTAAAATGGTTTGGTCAAAATCTAAAAAGAGCCAGAAAAGAAACTGGCTATAGCCAGGAATCACTGTCAGAACATGCCGGAATGGATCTATCTTATTATGGAGCGGTTGAAAGAGGGGAGAGGGCGATAACCATACTCAAGTTGTCCCAAATAACTAATGCATTGGACATTCCTATGCGGAATCTTTTTTCCGGCGAACCGCATTATCCGTTAAACAAGAAGAAAGACAAACTTGAGGAATTAATCGAATTTTTAAGGGAAAGGGAATCTGAAGATTTAGAGTTGTTTATTGATGTCTTGCCAAAGCTTATTAACTGGAAACTCAGCGAATGAGGATACAGCAAACAATACCACTTACAATTCAACACATATGGTACTCAGGAATGTGGACAAAATAACTTCCGCAACTATGCATCACAGCTTCCTCTCGTTCCCACGCTGGAGCATGGGAACCAGGCAAAGTTTTGCGCCACAAGCCCGCACTATTCCATCAACTTTTGTGCCTGCCCTTGTGCTATGCGAAAGCCGGCTTGTCCGCTATATTTTTTGTTGGAGCAGAAGCATATTATTTTATTATAACAAGTGCGATGGCGGTCAGATCAAACAAATTCGACCAAAATCTGTGCGCCTACTTGGGGAAGCTATTTCGTCCACGTCACTAAACAACAAAAAAACCGATTTAGTGTTAATAAAACTGTTATTATATCGTATCACCAAAATGTATATTTATTGTTTTAGTGACATTTTAATTGCGACCTTTACTTGACACCAAAATCTATTTTTGTTATATTGGTGATAAAATATGTCTATATTTGGAGGGATTAATGTTTGTTGGCCGGGAACATGAATTATCATTATTAAATGAGTTGTGGATAAAAAAACATGCTGCATTTGTTGTATGTAAAGGCAGAAGGCGGATTGGTAAAAGCACATTAATTCAGCAATTTGGCAAAACAGCAGATGTATTTCTGGAATTTCAGGGCGCTGTTCCTGATAAATCTATAACCAACCGGAAACAGATGGACATTTTCGTTGAACAGATGTGCTTTCAGACAAATATGCCGCGTTTTCAACCGGAAAGTTGGCAGCAGATCTTTTTGTTTATGGCAATGTCCATAAAAAAGAATAAAAAAACTGTTATTTTGCTCGATGAAATATCCTGGATGGCAGATAGAGACCGTAGTTTTTCTGCTCAATTAAAGATAGTCTGGGATACCAAATTCAAAAAATGTCCCAATTTGATCCTTATAGTGTGCGGTTCTGTTTCTTCCTGGATTGATGATAATGTTTTAAATAATACCGGTTTCATGGGCCGTATCTCGCTGGAATTGACACCGGCAGAGCTACCATTACATCACTGCAACATGTTCTGGCAAGGCAGGACAGCAAGGATTTCTGCAACAGAAAAATTAAAAATACTATCAATTACCGGTGGTGTTCCCAGATATTTAGAAGAGATCAACCCTGCACTTTCAGCAGAAGAAAACATTAAGCGTCTCTGTTTTTATAAAGAAGGCATATTATTCAATGAATTTGATCGTATTTTTAATGATGTGTTTGACCGTAGGGCCGCAACCTATAAAGAAATAGTAAAATCATTGGTCACCGGTGCGAAAACTCTTACTGAAATCAGTTCTGTAATTGCTATTAGCAAAAGCGGAAATATGACCAGATATCTGAATGATCTTGTTGAATCAGGATTCATTTCCAAAGACAAAGTATACTCTATAAAGACCGGTAAAGAAACACGCAGTGCCCGTTTTCGGTTGAAAGACAACTATCTTCGTTTTTACCTTAAATATATAGAACCCTTTGCAGAGAGAATCAAGATCGGCATTTATAAAGATATCAGCATTGAAGATTTGACGAATTGGGAAAGCATTATGGGATTTCAGCTTGAGAATCTTGTTCTCAGCGACCCGCCGACAATCTTTAAACTACTTTCGATAAATCCCAATTCAGTACTCTCTGCCACTCCATATTTTCAGAATAGTTCAGCAACTCAAAAAGCGTGTCAGGTTGATTTGTTGATCAGGACAAAGTATACCGTGTATGTTTGTGAAATCAAATTCAAAAGAAAAATAGAGAAAAATATAATTGCCGAAGTATACGAAAAAATATCTCGCATTCCGTTTCCCGGTATGCTGTCAATAAGACCTGTATTGATTTACGAAGGCGAGCTGTCAAACAAAGTACTGGAAGAAGATTTTTTTGACTGTATAATTAACTTTTCAGATTTACTTTTAGAGTAATTTTTGTAACTATTCGGTATTGCAGGTAAGGAAGGTGGACGAAACAACTTCCTCAAGTAGGCGCACGGATTTGGGTCGAATTTGTTTGATCTCAGATTTCTCTCGTTCCCACGCTGGAGAATGGAAACCAAGCACAGCTCTGCGCCACAACTTCGCACTGAAAGTGCGCTAATTTAATGTACCATCAAACAGGGTAAAATTAAATGAATTTGAGGGAGAAAATCCAGCATTTTATAACTCGATTTAAACAGCTTAATGGTGATCCACATTATGTTGCTCTTGGAATGGCTATAGGAGTATTTATCAGTGTAACTCCTACCATTCCGTTTCATACAGTTATTGCTTTAGCTCTGGCATTTATTTTACGCGGGAGCAAAGCCGCCGCTGCAATCGGTGTATGGTTCAGCAATCCTATTACCATACCTTTATTTTACAAGGGCAGCTACGATGTTGGAATATCTATTCTTGGCAATTCAGCTCCTTTTGGTACAGAATATGAGTCGATTTTAGAGCTGTTAAAACTGGGAGCGGATGTTACTATTGCTATGATTACAGGCGGAATTATTCTTGGCATTCTCCCAGGTATAGCGGCCTATTTTACAACCCGCAGAATATTTATTAGACTTCGATTACGCAAGAAATCTAAGATTTAACCGTTCACGGGTTCAGGATTAAAATTGAAAATTGACTATTGAAAATTGAAAATTGAAAATTGGTGGTACGCCTTCGGCGTGTTAATTGATAAGCCAAAGCTATTTAGAGTTCGTCCTCTCGTGAATTGATGTTTTAATGAATATATAAAATTGCAGCATTCCTTAACTTTAGGCACTTATGTTCGCACCAAAGGCGCGCTAATTTAAACAATTACAAGATATTAAGTCGTTTGGGAAACTTTTATTTTTAAAAAGAAACAGAACGAAGCGATTCCATAAATATTCAATATTAAATCGACAATATTCAATCCAATGACATCACCCAGAGTACTACTTGCCGCCTGGCAAATGCATGCCAGGAAGCAGTTGGGCCAACATTTTCTGGAAAATCCCGCTGCCTCGGAAATGATTGTGAATCGTTGCAGGGTAATGCCGGAAGATGTTGTTTTAGAGATAGGGGCCGGCTTGGGCGCCATTACGATACCTGTTGCCCGGATAGCAAAAAAGGTTTATGCGGTTGAGAAGGATCATAAGATAATTTCTTTGTTAAAAACAGAACTTGCTTCAAACAGCCTTTTTAATGTTATCTTAATTGAGAAAGATATCCTGAAAGTTAATATTGAGAAATTTGCTGAAGAAGCCAATCCTAAAATACTGGTTTTAGGAAATCTGCCGTACAATATTTCTTCCCAGGTTCTTGTTAAACTTATAAAATCCAGAAATGCTGTAAGCCGCGCAATCCTTATGTTTCAGAAAGAACTTGCTCAACGTATTACTGCTCATCCGGGTTGTAGAGAATACGGAAGACTTACCGTTATGCTTAATTATTGTGCGAAAATAAAGAAAGTCGCAGATATTAAGGCATCTCAATTTTTCCCAAGACCAAAAGTTGATTCCGAGGTTCTTGAGATAACCTTTAAAGACAGCCTGAAATATTCAGGTAATGAAGAGTTTCTTTATAGAGTAATAAAAGCCGCATTCGGGCAGAGAAGAAAAAATCTTAAAAATGCTCTTGCAGGCAGCGAGCTTCATATTGCTGCTGAAACCTCTATGCATGCGCTGGAAAATGCAGACATAGATCCAACCCGACGTGCGGAAACCCTTACAGTTGAAGAATTTGTCAGGCTGAGTAATAGGTTGAAGATAGATAGAACTTAAGGAACGTGGACATTCAGGGTTGTCGGTTTACAGTTCACAGTTCACAGTTTTTTCAACCGTGAACCGATAACTGTAAACCGTAAACGGTTACTTATTTGTCACATATTTTCTGCTATCGAAACAGTCCTGTCACCGAGTATGTTAACATAACTTCCCATTTCATTATCGTACCAGCCATATATAACGCATTGAGTTACAGGAATTCTTATGACTGTATCATTCAGTGAAGAAATAACATTTTTGTCTAATCCAGGCACTTTTTTCAAATCTATTTTAACAATAGCAGTTCTGGTATGAGTTTCATGGCCTTCAATTATTGTTGCAGCAATCGGCATCCCTATAATATCACCAGAGACATTCTGTTTGTCTGTATAGTGCAAATATCCATTTGGATCTTCAGCAGCCGCTTGCATATACATATCATTTATTAATTTTCTTCTTATCGGTTCTCCAGACAATTCCTCCTGGAGATTTATTACTAAAATAATAAGAGAACCGGTTGATGTGGGAATTCTTACAGATTCGGCAATGAACCCGATTTGCTCCATTTCAGGAATGACTAGCCTGAGTGTATTAGCTGCTCCTGTTGTGGTTAGTATGATATTATTCATTATGCTTCTGCTTTTTCTCAGATCAGTTGCTCCTCTTTTTGGCAGACGATCAAGAACTTCCTGTGATCCAGTGACCGCATGAACGGTTGCCATTGAAGCAAAAAGAATTTTTTTATGGCCAAAAAAGTTGAGAATGGGTTTCATCATATGGGCAAGGCCTGTGGTAGTACAGGATGCATTAGAAATCGCTTTATGACGTCTGGGATCATAGTCATTATCATTTATTCCCATTACTGTAGTTACAGCGTCTTCGGGCATTGGTTTGCTTTTATCTTTTATCTTAAAGGGAGCTGAGACTATAACTTTCTTTGCTCCTGACTCAAAATGGCCTCTTAAAGTTCCTTTGGGGTGGTCTGGAGAAAGGGTTGGGTCAACAAATTGCCCTGTTGTGTCAACTACCAGATTAACACCATGATCTTTCCAGCCGATGTCGAGCGGATTCCTGGAAGTCCTTAAAAATTTAACCCTTATACCGTCAATTGTCATGCTGCCGTTTTTTTCATCCAGATCATGAATAACAGGTTCAGCTTTTTGACCATAAAGAAAACCATGCAGCAGACCGTAATTTGAATCCCTGCCTGCATAATGGGCAATATCCTCAATGGATGTGCCGGCCTCCCGTCCGATATTAATTATAATTTCATCAAAGTGTTTTCTGGCTACATGATGCCATACAGTAAGTTTTCCGATTCTTCCAAATCCATTTACGCCAAGTTTCATCCCCATCTTGATCCTCCCTATTATATTAATTTTCGGGCATGGTTCTAATTTCGGCCAATATCCTATGTTACAAGAAAAAAAATGTTGATTGATGATTGTTGATTGATGATTGAAGGTATTCTATTAATTTTATAACAAAAAGACAGAGCGAAGCGATTCCACAAATCAACAATCAACAATCCTGACAGTTCACAAACAGCATGCACAGTTATTATTGGCCGAAGTTAGAACCATGTTCTAATTTTCCTTCACTTTTATTTTACCTTGATAAACCGAACCTTCCCGCCCCTCGATACTTATATAATCCCCTGATTTTAAAAACACCTGATTAAAGAGGCAGCTTTTTTCTTTTTCATTACATATTAGATTGCCTGAACCGATAACGCATGTTTTCCCTAACCTGTGAGCAACAACTGCCGCATGGGAAGTTAAGCCTCCGCGCGCCGTTACAAGACCATCAGCCGCATAAATTTCTCTGATATCATCAGGGACAGTATCTCCTCTAACAAGAATCAAAGATGTTTCTGGTTCAGATTTTTTCCATTTATTAATATCTTCCAGTGTGAAAACTACCCTGCCGTTCATTGCTCCTCCGCTTACCCCGATACCACTGCCCAGATATTTTGCCTTATTTATTTCTTCAGGGTCAAAAGTCAGTACCTTTTTTCTTTCTCTCATTGCCATATCCCTGGTCTGAAGCAGGTACAAATCTTTTATTGAAGGACCTTCAAAAGTAAACTCCATCTCCTGCGGAGTCCAGCCTTTTTTATAGATTAGTTCATTGGCCAACTCTTTTAAAGCCTTATAAATTTCGGGAAAATGTGTTTCAAGTGTTATGTCGGTCTCCCTCATTTCTATTTCCTGCTGGTTAATAGAGATAGGTAAGGTTGTAACAAGTCCTGAAACCACATCTTCTCCCTGGTTTCCAAGGGTAAAGTCTCCCCACAATCTCAGGCTGTCGCCGGACCATCTAGGATTGTGTGTAAAGATTACTCCGCTGCCGGATGAACTTGAAAGATTTCCAAAAACCATTTCCTGAACGGTGACGGCAGTACCCCAGTCATCTGATATGCCCATAATTTTACGGTAAGTTTTTGCTTTTGATGAATTCCATGAACCAAAGACTTTTTTGATGGTCAGGTGCAATTGCTCTAAAGGATCTTCTATAATATAAATTTTGGCATCATTTATAATTTTTTTGTAGGTCAGCGCAATCTCTCTCATCTGTTCGCCGGTAAACTCTCTTTTATAAGGTAATCCTGATCTTTTTTTGAATTCATTTATGATTGCGTCAAATGCGTTTCTTTCAATATCAAATGACATGCCGTAGCACTGAAGAAATCTGCGATAATTGTCCCATGCAAACCAGGCATTTCCGGTTCGGGCGGCCATGCCTTCCACTATTTCTTCATTAATCCCGACATTGAGAAAAGTATCCAACATGCCGGGCTGAGATATGGAAGAACCGCTTCTAATTGAAAGAAGCAAAGGGTTGGCTGGATCTCCAAAAGATTTGCCGTTGAGCTTTTCCAGAGCAGATATATTTTTAGCGACCTGTTCTCTAAAATTTTGTTCAGCCGGTGGATAGCTGTCAACTATTTCTCTACAACGAAAAACCTCGGTAGTAATTATAAAACCAGGGGGGACAGGCATACCATAATTTTTCATCTTAATTATGTTAAGACCTTTGTTGCCGAGATGAATGATTCCTAAAAGCCTGCTTTTTTTGTCAACTATGGAGGTCATAGCCCTTTGGGGATCATAGTTAAGCAGAAGGTGAACTTTATCTTTGGGTAGTTTGTCGGATTGCTGGAAGAGGGTGTTTAGTATTCTAGTTAAAAAAACGTCTAGCTGTCTAAGTCCAAGCGCAAGAGATGTTCTGTCTCGCAAAAAGATTTCAGATATTCTGTGTTTCAGCTTTTCATGGTCGGCCATGCCTTCCTTTGGGAGGTATTTGGGTAGTATCTGGTCGATTGATATCTGATTTAAAATTCTTGTTAAATTCTCTTCGTGGATGTTGTTAAAATAGTCATTTATTATATTTTTTACCGCTCCGGCAAATCCTTTAAATATATCGACGTACTGAGTAAAAGTAAATCCTCTTGTTGCAAGTGAATGGGCTAGAAATTCTATCTGACGTTCCATTTCAACCGAAGAAATTCCATTTACTTTTAATGCCTTGTCAAACAAAATTAAGCGGTCGTAAATCTGGTAAAATGTGGCTCTTGTTATAAGGCTGAGGTCAATATTTTGAATAAGTTCTTCAAAAAGAACATTCACCAGAGATTCTATTCGGAAAGTAAGACCAAGTGCATCAAATTTCAATTCATGGTAGTATCCATACATCGATGGTATATCCACAGTGATATGTCTTTTTTTATAAATATTTTCTCTGGCTTCATATGATTTATGTGATAAAATCAGATTTTTTAACAATTCAATATAATCAATCAGCATGGAAAGTTTTTTCTTGAGCCTTGGCTCAGCCAGAGCTCTTTTCAGCCTGTCCAAATGCGGAAAGGCTTCTACTTTAAGCTGCGCAATATAATGATCCATTTCAATAAAATCGAGATTGTATTTCTGGTTTAAAAGTTTATAAAAAGATATTGCGAGTTTCAGCCTTTCCAGATCTACTTGCGGCACTTCTTTAATATCTGCAAAAATTTCCTTTATTTTTTCATCTTTTATGGCAATGAGGTCAGCAGGCAAGTTAAAACCTTTTTGCTCAAGTCTTGTCATTGCAAGGTGAACACCGTCAATATATGGCCCCTTAGTGGTGATTTGGCTATAAATGCTTGGCGGGACAAATGGCTCAAGAAGGCTTTTTTTTCTGGTCTTCCAGAAATTAAGGACAGCTTCCATAAAGCTGATTATCAGGTTGTTGCTTTCAACATGGCTTTGTTTCCGCAGAAAATGGACAAGCACATCTTTTCTGCCGATTATATCGTCGATATCAGTAGAAATGTCTCTCAGTTTTCCTTCAGCACCAATATCATTAAAATATACCGGAAACAGCCTCATCAACTGTTTGGCAAGATTATATGCCGGTTTAATATCGCTATTTAATAATTTTGTAATATCTCTTGGGAACAGATCGGTATCTTTGATAAATACACCGCTGATAGAAAGATTGATTATAAGGCAGGAAAAAAGATTTGCCGACCATTTCGGGTTAAGCTCGATCAGCTCTAACCAGGTTCTTATATTGCTGATATGAGTGCTGTTGACTTTTACTTGCCAGTCGTTTCCAACGCCTTCTATCATTGGAGATTGAAAGCCCAGATCGATTGCTGAATCAATAAAAAGATTAACCAGATCAATTTCATCTGTTTTGTAAACACCCTTACCCATATTCAGTACGCAGTTCAGAACTACGGCGGGAAACTTGCTTGTTCGAGTTTTTAAAATAGAAAAAGTTTTATCAATAAGCTTGTCTATATTATAGTACTTCTCATGTTCTATAAGCCAGCTTACAGTTCTGTTTATATCCCTTAAAGCTTCCTCATGCAGCATACACAGTCCTAAAGTATTCATAATATGGAAAAGGAACAAAAGTTTCCATCTGTTTCCTTCGCAGGCATTGATTCCTTTTTGAAGAAGCTTGTGAGGAATTTGCCTGTATATTTCAGCAATTTCTTTGTATCCGGGCAGTTGCAGGAGGCTTTTTAAAAGTTCTTCAGAATCAATTTCTTTTTCCCGGGCAATATCATCCAGATCGAGATTCCATTGTTTAATTTGGTCATGGGATATTCCATTAAAAATTTCTTTTAAATCCAAGTCGTTATCAATCATATCCGTTTCTTTTTCAAACCAGGCCTGAGGGTCTTCCTCGCTCAGCCAGTATGAATATGAGTGCTTAAAATATTTTAATAAAAGCAGATTGATTGGCTTATAGCTTATATTTATTTCAGATGAACATGTTAAAAGGTCTTTGGCCGGCTTTTTAATTTGATAGAAACTTTTAATAAAAAGGAAAAAGATTTCATCATTGTAATTCCTGATGTGATCAAATGAGTCATTGATTACCGGCATAAATCTTTTGATATCAGGGCCGGAGTCTTTAATGATTTTCTGCAGAAAGACTAGCAAATTGTCAGCCCCGTCGGCTTTTGTGTCTTTTTCGTCACTTGATTTAATTGCGGTCGTAAAAATATTTACAAAAAGAGCTGCAGCTTCATGGCCTTTTGGATGGTTTTTTAAAAGATAGAAATAGTCCAGAGAATAACTTCTTGCTTCCTGTATAATAAATTTCCAATTTTTGTAGGGATGAGAAAGCTCTTTAAGAAAGGTATTCAATCCATCCATAAGCCCATAATACTTGGACATGACTTCCTGAAGGACTGAATATTTGGCATCTATAGCGACATCAATATGATAGTCGGCTATATTTACTTCAAGGGCCTTTGACTTTATTTTCAAACCCCCTCTCCTTTCTTTCGAGCTTCAAGGCGCGTTCTTAGTTTTGGAAAAAGACTTATATTTGTGTGAGGTAAAAAAAGAGAGGCCACGTAATTGTCCATAAAAGAGGCGGTTTCCGAAAGCTCGAAGTTTGTCATTTTTCTTGCCACCTCTACCACATCTTTTCTGATGCGGTTTGTGAGCAAACTTATTTTTGCCCCCATGAGCGATCCGTTGCCGATAAAAGTAACTTTATCAGGATCTATTTCAGGCAACAGTCCTATGATCATGGCCTTTTCCAAATCTACATAGCTTCCAAAACCTCCGGCCAGAATAATACGGTCAATATTATTAATACTGAGACCCACCTCTTCAAGAAGAGTCATACATCCGCTGTACATGGCGCCCTTTGCCCGTATAAGGTTATTTATATCCGGCTCTGTGAGAACAATATCTCTATCTATCCGGGTTAAATGAGCGAAAGCAAGTACATATTCATATATTCCATCAACCTGACGTATGCGATTTGTATCAAGTTCGTGGTTAAATTTACCAAGATTATCAATAATACCCATTTCAAACATAGTTGCCACTATATTGATAAGCCCTGAACCGCAGATGCCTTTTGGCCTGACATTCCCAATAGTTATGTTCATGGGCTCCAGGGTAAAAGGATCTATGGAAAAATCTTCGATAGCTCCTTTTGTGGCACGCATTCCAAATTTTATGCCGCCTCCTTCAAATGCCGGACCCGCAGAACAGGCAGCACAGGCAAGCCAATCTTTGTTGCCGATAACGATTTCCGCATTAGTCCCTATATCCATGTAAAGAGTAATTTCCTCAGAAAGGTACATCCCCGATCCCATGACGCCGGCTACAATATCTCCGCCCACATAGCTTGAGACATTAGGATAAACCAGTGCTGTAACATGGTCACTTAAATTTATTCCCAAAGCTACCGCTTTTATCGGCGGATATAAAGCTGTGGCTGGAACGTATGGAGAACGTCTTATATATTTGGGATTAACCTTCAGCAAGAGCTGGGTCATGGTTGTGTTTCCTGCCAGCGTTATAGCCGAAATATCGTCAGTATCAACATCGGCCTGTTTTATTATTCGGTCTATTATCTTGTTAATAGATTGTATAACAACATTATGAAGTTTTTCCAGTCCTCCTGGTTTTTCGGCATACACAATTCTGCTTATAACATCTTCGCCATAACTTATCTGTCCATTAAAATCGCCATAATTTGACAGGACACAGCCGGTTTTAAGATCAATCAATTGGCCATATATTGTTGTAGTACCAATATCCATGGCTATAGCGAAATTACTGTCAGTAGTATTACCCGGCTGAATATTTATAATACGTGTAAGACCGGTTTCGTGGACAGGGTTGGCTATTATCGCTGTAGCTTTAAACGCTTTTTCCCTTATTACGTCTGGTGCTTTTCGAATAACAGAAAGTTCAATTTCCAGATGATGCTTGTTATAAATTTTTCTAAGATAGCCAACTATTCTGGTTATATCCGGCCTGTTATTCTGTGCAGTAGGCTCGGAAAGCTTAAGGTATTTTTTTTCAACAGGAGGTATGAAAAGACCTTTTTCTTTTAAATCCTCCAGATTTATTTCCTTTATAAGTGCAGCCCGCCGCGGGGTACTCTGCATATTAAGCACGCCGGCATCTATCTCTGATTCTATGGGAACACGGACAACTATATCGCTTATTATGGTGCTCAAGCAGGCCTGGCGGTATCCTTTGGAAATATCCTCTTCGTTTAATTTCTCAGATATTCCTCCGTCAACTTTTCCTTCTTCAATGATGACCCGGCATTTTCCACAAACACCCTCCCCACCGCATGAGGCATTAATATGTACTCCCGCTTCCATGGCGGCACGGATGAGGTTTTCTCCATCCTTAACCATTATTTCTTTATTGTGAGGAAGGAATAAAACTTTATGCACACATATCTCCTTTTGAAAACTCAAGCTTAATATTTAGCAAAATCTTATTGAAATTGCTCGCAATAAATTGAAACCTAAAATAAAATGTAAGCGTTCACGGAACATTGAAATTAGAAATTGGAAATTTGGCCTTCATGCTTTTGCACTGTTCTTCCCAATTTCTACTTTCTAATTTCAAGCCGAGAACAACTACAATAAAATTAACATAGTTGACATTAACTTGCAATCCCCGCCTGAATATATAATAATTTAAATGGCGATTATTAAGTGTTTTTGAATTTGATATTTAGCCGAAAACTATATATTAAAGGAAAAAATGACGTCGCTTGCCTGATCTAACAGTCTTCTTACTTTTTTATGAAAAATAGCGTCATATTCATATACGATGCAAATCAAGAAATAATATTTGGATAGCTAATATCGTTGATTTATTTCTTAACATTTAAATTGCCCCTTTAAGAAATGAGGTTTAAGGAATGATACAATTCGAATGGGATCCCGCCAAAGCAAAGATGAACTTGAGGAAGCACGGCATTGCTTTTCGAGAAGCTGCTACTGTCTTGCGGGACCCGTTGGATATCACTATTTTTGATCCTGATCATTCCGATGAGGAAGATCGGTTTATAACCTTTGGATTCTCGACCGCAGGCAGGCTTCTGATGGTAGCTCATACTGAACGTAGCGAGAGAATCCGCATCATAAGTGCACGACGGCTTACCCGTGCAGAGCGAGAGGCATATGAAGAAGAAATCCAAAGACGACAAAAGTGACGATCTTCGTCCTGAATACGATCTCCGTGAACTGCTCAAAAACGGTGTCCAAGGCAAATATGCAGACCGTTTCCAGGAAGGTACCAATTTGGTTCTATTGGACAGAGATGTAATGGATACTTTTCCAAATGATAAGGCTGTAAACGAGGCCCTTCGGTTGGTAATTAAGTTGACAAAGCTGACAATGTCCGAAAAGAAGAGCGCACCACACAAAGGGGCATACTCTCCGACGTAAAGAGGGGCGA